>OBYZ01000249.1_pt1 | contig 64950 bp, 57 predicted proteins | sample 1501501 | NCBI WGS metagenome assembly OBYZ01 (sample SAMEA2580213, study PRJEB22360) | human gut metagenome | biome: human gut; feature: human-associated habitat; material: faeces | place: Denmark | collected 2008/2010
GCAAAGATAAGCATGTAGAAAGCTTATGATTTCCTCGTTTGGACGAGGGTTCGACTCCCTCCAGCTCCACTTTAAAGCAAATGAAAGCTCTGATAATCAGAGCTTTTTCTTTTTGTTAATAGTCTTACTCCCCCATCTTACTCCCCATTAAAAGTTCTTTTGAATTTATACTATTTTAACTTCCAATTTTAACCGCAAGCGGTACAAATAGAATTAATCTGCAATTTACAGATTTAGTGATACGACAATATAGACACACAACTTTCCCCAATTTATCACATTCAACATACCACGAAATAAAAGATATTTAGTATCTTTGATAACAACTTAATAAATAAAAATATGACTAACAAAACATCAGAAAATCAGGAATCCAATTCCTATGAGCAAATGCCACAAGCTATAGAATTAGAAAAAGCAGTATTAGGTACATTAATGATAGAGAATAACGCTTACTGGAGTATCTGTGACATTCTTCATCCAAATATATTTTATGATTGCTGTAATAAGTCAATTTATACGGCAATGAAACGATTAGGAGAACAAGACTCTCAAATCGATCCTCTACTTATCCAAGAACAACTAAAAAGAATGGATGAACTGGAAAAAGTAGGTGGTAAGCAGTATATAGATGAATTGATCAGTAAAGCAGCACCTATATCTAAAATTGAGTATTATGCTTATCTCATCCAACAAAAGTATAAAAGCCGCCAACTCATCACTCTTGCATCTCAAGTTAAAATTAAAGCAAATGATGAAACTACTAATATTGATGAATATATTTCTTTAGTAAAACAGGAATTAACCAAAATAGCTTCGCCTACCTCAAATAAAGGGTATATACAAATAAATCCACTTATAGGAGAAGCGTACCGCTCTATACAAAAAGCAGCAGTAAAAGCAGATGGTATCAGTGGATTGAAAACGGGATTTACTAAATTAGATAAAATGACTTCTGGATGGCAAAATGGAGATCTGATAACAATTGGTGCTCGTCCAGCTATGGGAAAAACAGCTTTTATAATATCCATGCTTAAGAATATGGCTGTCGAATTTAAAACACCAGTAGCACTATTCTCACTTGAAATGACAGAAACTCAATTGGTAAATCGTTTTATATCTAACACTTGTGACATTCCCAATGTGAAAATATTGAGTGGGCAACTTGCGTCTTATGAATGGCAACAAATAGATGGAAAGTTGAAAGAATTAATAGAAGCTCCACTATATCTTGATTTTACATCAATTACAAGAATTGATGATCTTTGTGAAAAATGCCATCATTTAGTAAAAGATCACGGTGTCAAACTTATAGCCATTGATTACATACAGTTACTCTATTGCAACATAAGATATACAGATAATAGCAGATATTTGGAATTAAATTATTTCACAAGAAGGCTAAAATCTCTAGCTAAAGAGCTTCAAATTCCCATTATCGTTTTATCGCAATTGAACCGTAACCTTGAGTCTCGCGAAGGTTATGAAGGTAAGCGACCTCAATTAATAGATTTACGAGATAGTGGTACTTTATGTGATGACTCGGATATAGTTATTTTCATTCATCGCCCAGATTATTTCAATATGCTTCAAGATGATAGAGGAAATGATTTACGTGGAATGGCGGAAATTATAATAGCCAAACACCGCAATGGTGCATTAGGCAGCCTATTGCTTAGGTTCAAAGGGGAATATAATCAATTTTCGAATCCAGAAGATGATATGAATAATCAAAAATGCAATGAAGAAAATTATAGTCTTAAGTCAAAAATGCAAGATTATGACAACCCTTTTGGAAGTGATGGTCCATTACCGTTTTAAAACCTCCTCTCAAATCACCTCAAAACCTAATATATGAGAAAGAACAAATAGATAAGAAATAAAAAACATATAAGCGGTTGGATAATGCTAAAAACAAAACATTATCACATCGAGAGATTAAATCCCTATTTTCAGTTTTGATTATACAAGTTATGACCACTGGAAATGGGGATTTTCTCATATCTATATTCTTTCGACATAGGGAGCTAAAGGCTCTCTTTATTTTTTTCTTCTCACCGATTGACTTACCTCCTATACTCCTTTGATCGCCTTATTAATGAAATAAATAGAAACAATAAATTATTAACAATTAAAGAATAAGGAGAAATAACAATGAAAAAAGTAAAATTGATTATTGAAGTAGTAAAGTTTATCGGGCTACTTGCCCACTTACTAGAAGCGTTCGAGTTTATAGAATCCTTTATTAAAAGGCGAACTCGACAGAAACCAAATCCGGTTGGATTTAAAACAGAAGAATGATTATGACTAAATTCGAGAAGATCGAAACAGGGCTAATCATAATTTTTGAGGTCGTACTATGTACGCTTAAAAATGGAAAGAAATTTAGAAACCTTTTGAAGAAGAAGGTCTCAAAAACAAAAACAGAGTAAGAAACAAATTAAAAATCGAATAAATATGGAAACAAATTTAAGTATCATTCCACAAACAGGGATGGCAGTAATGAGAAGAAATATATTAGATCAAGAAATAGAAGATGCAGTTATAGTAGAACCAAACGTAATGGTTGAAGAAGATCATCCTCATTTCATAGAAAGTAATACCAATGAAATCACATTGGAAGAACTTAAGAACAAATGTGTTGTTCCCGTTTTCGGGGACAATTCATTAACAATCAGCCATCAGAACTTTATAGAAAAAGTTTATCAGGCTGCAAATGATTGTTTTTTAGGAGAACAATTAGGAAATATAGAGTGTCGGGTATCACATCCGGTCATTGGCAGAATTCCGACTGCCCTCCATAAAAAAGCAAGCGAACTTAGAGAAGATGAAAAGACTTTGTTTTATCAAAGAATGGCATTCTGCTTTGAGATTAAATCCATAAGTAAAATACTCAATGGAGAAGAAGTACATCTTTGTATAGGCGGTGTACGCAGTTATCACGAAGAAAATCTTTATTCAAGGAAAAGTCCAGAGAAATTTAAAATATTCATCGGCTACCGAGTAAAGGTTTGTTCAAATCTCATGCTAACTTGTGATGGATTAAAAGAGAAACTGGAAGCTATGTCTGATTTGGATATATACCAATCGGCAATAAAACTATTCACGTCTTTTGAACCAGAAGTAAATCTAAGACTTTTAGAGAATCTAGGGCACACTAGATTAACAATTCAACAGTATTGTCAATTAATAGGTCGGCTAAGACTTTATCAAGTATTACCACTGTCAGAACAGAAAGAACTACCGACAATCCTTTTAGGAGATTCGCAAATAAATGCAGCTACCAAAGGCTTTGTGTCAAATGAAAACTTTGGAGAAAGGGGATTAGGTAGTATATCTTGTTGGCAACTAATGCAGTTATTAAATGAAGCGGCTAAGTCGAGTTATATTGATAAATGGTTGGAAAGAAATCAGAACGCAACGGATATAGCTATTGGAATTCAAAAGGCATTAACTGGAGAAGATAATGGCTTTTCATGGTTCTTGTCATAAGAAAAAGATATGTACCGAAGAGGGTATCACTAATAAAACAGTGGTATCCTCTTTTTATTTTTAAACAACTTAAAAAAACAGATATGAAAGATTTAAGATTAAAGTTCAAAGGGATTGATGATTGGAATCGTCCTGTGTTTATGGATGATAACGGTCGGTATTTTGGTGATACAGACCATCTATTTGATTATACAGCTAGTAAAGATGATGTCCTTAATTTCTACAGGAATATGCCACTGAATAATTGTATCTGCTATTTTGGTTAGCAGTTCGGTTGTGAACCAATGGGGATAGAAATTAAGTCGAATGTAAAAATTATATTAGAATAAACTCTTTAAATGAAATGTTATGGAAAGATTTGAATTAGAAAACAGTAGAGAATTTAAAGCAGCGATGGAATTGGAAAATGCTTTAAATGATATGTGTTTTGAGTATAAGAATTTTGCAGAAGCTATCAAGTACTTTCATCCAACTCTACAGCAGTCATTATTCAGGATAATACGGCAAATAATTAACGTACAAGCCGATGAGAGCAGATATTACGATGACAGGAATAGAGCATCTCACGAAGTAGCAAAACTCCTGAAAGAGATTATAGAAAACCAATGCTTACCTTATATATAAATATGTATTTGGAATGTACTTGTTCTCAGATCTCGATAGAGAAATGGAAACAGAAAATGAAAAATAGCCGACCACTTAATTATGGTTGGTTAGTAAGACGGATCAAGAAACAGCTACCTTTATTATATAAGGAACTATGTTTAGAATTCTATAATCCGTGGGAGAATCAATGTAGGGTGAATCAGGATTACTACATTCTCGTTCATTCAGCAATAGAGTATTTTATCAGAAAAGAGTAAATATCAGAAAAATTAAAATCTGACATATTTAATCAAATGAAAGAGGAAACTGCTTTGCGGTGGTTATCTTCTTTTTGTGTTCAAATCAAAGATGTGTTCAAATAAATCTGATAGACGGTTTTGAACACATTCTTTCATGTTATCAATTTAATCAAAGAATAATATGGAAACAAAAAATAAAACAGCAGTAATTTACGCTCGTGTCAGTTCAAACAATGATAGACAGGACACAAGTAGACAAATTAAGGATTTGGAAAATTATGCTAAGTCACAAAATATAGAAATAGTGAATATCTACGAAGAGCATATCTCAGGTGCAAAGAAAATTGAGGAAAGGCAGATTCTAGGAGAATGTTTAAAATACTGTAAACGTGAATCTGTGAATTTCTTGCTTCTCTCAGAATTAAGTAGACTTGGTAGATCAACATTACAAGTATTACGGAGTCTGGAAATGCTACATGAATCCAAAGTATCGGTTTACATACAAAATTTAGGGTTATATACTTTGCAGCCAAACGGAGAAGTTAATCCCATTGCCAGTATCATGGTGACAGTACTAGCCGAAATGGCAAATATCGAAAGAAGTAATATCCAATACCGTTTGAATAGTGGTAGGGCAAATTATATCTCAAATGGTGGTAAGCTAGGTAGAAAAACTGGTTCAACTAAAACAGAGGAAAAGAAGAAAGAGGAATATAAGGAGACTATTATCTTATTAAAGAAAGGTTATAGCGTCCGGAATATTGCTAAACTTCAAGGAATCGGGATTTCAACAGTCCAGAGGATTAAAAATCAATTTTTAAGCAATAAGTAAAAATTAGAGGGCTTCGGCTCTCTTTTTTTATTTTTCTCCGGCTAGAAAGGAATAAAAGCCTTACTTTTGAAGAAATAAATACTCATATAAGAGCGTTACATTGAACAAAAAAACGTATTTTTGCAAAAGTTCAACCAGAGAAATGGTTGGATTTTATAGAAAGCGTATTTTTGCTTTTATCCTAAGATCGAAATCGCCAATTTCAAAGTGAAGGGATAAGGGACAAATGTAACGCTCATTCTGTTTTGTATATGTACTTGTATAGCACATGCTGTACTTGATTACATAACATCATGGCATGGGTATTTGTTTCTTTGTTCATTTTTCACTAGGCGTTTGGCGATGCCCGATCTTGAATGAATGCAGACAAGTCCATGCCTTTCTTGTATACTAACGTTTAATCAAAATTAACGGCTGAATTCGGGACTTATAGGCGTATAGGAGGACAGAATTATGAAAAGGTCAATCTTATTACTGTTGTTATCTGTTTTTGCATTAAGTGGTTATTCTCAAAACAAAGGTACTGAAAAAATTTTAGCGAAAGCGGAGGATGGAAATGCTAAGGCACAGTATAGAATTGGATGGTATTATGGTAATGGTGCAAAAGGTTTTGAACGTAATGAATTAAAAGCTATCGAATGGCTAGAGAAATCAGCAGAAAATAATTATCATCCAGCACAATATTACTTAGGATGGTTCTATTTCTATGGTCATGGAGTTAAAAAAGATATAAGCAAGGCAACTTATTGGTATGATAAAGCTGCGGCTTTGGGAAATAAAGAAGCAGAGAAAATGCTAAAAGTTTGCAAGTTACATTCTGGCAAAAAATAAGCAAAGGATTACCTATATCGGAATAAAACTAGTATCAAAGGTTCATTCTAAAAATGGTATAAGAAAAATAAGTATTCTGTAAATAACTTGAAAAGAATACCGATTTTAGAATAAACTCTATTTTCTCAGAACAAAAATATTAGAGTCCACTTTAAGAAAGCGTTTTATCAAAATCAACTATTTGTAAATGTTTCCAAACAGTGATGAGTGTACAGAAATACACTTTCAAAAGTGGACTTAATTATAAAATTTAAACATTATGAAAAAGTATATTTTATTCCTTTTACCATTACTTCTTGGATTATCTATCTTCAACACAGTTACTGCCAAAGAGGGAAAAATTAAATATGGAAAATATATCTATTATGAGGGTAATGTAGAGAATGGCAAAATGAAAGGGCAAGGAACTCTGTATATTAAAGCTAAAATTCCCGGGAATGAAGGAAAAGTACTAATTGGAGATGAAATAACAGGAATATTTGAGAACAATCAGATAACTTCTTGTTCCATAAAATTTGGTTCAGGATGGAGTTATGAAGGAGATGCGATAGTAAATATCTTAAAAGAAAAAAATGAACTAACATTACAATTAAATAATGGGAATATCACTACAGATAATGGAACTAAAATTCAGAATCTGTCCAAAGTACAATATTCTATTTCGGTGAAAAAAGTAAGGGATTCAGATGTCTTCCAAATCTATTTCAATCATGGAGAGTTTGATGCGGAAATAAACAATTTCTTGTTAAACACAAAAGTTGCTCCTGTAGACCATCGATCCAATAATAAAGGAAGCCTAGAAGGCTTCACAATAAATAAAACTGGAATATTTAAAGGAGTCGTTAATATTCCTATAAACAATGGAAGCTCATACCCTCTAAATACCTTTAAATGGAACTATGAAATTCGTAGGGGACGTTTCACTGGGTCAGATGGTAGCTTTTGCGATGTTATTAGATGTGATTTTGGAAGAGATTATTTCTTTAATGATATACTTATGAATGAAAGTAATGGAGATTATACTTTGTACGGCGGTGATGAATCTGCAATGACAGACAATTGCAGGAGATATGTAAAGAAAATAAAAAGAACGCTATCTAATGGTGCTATAATTGAAGGAAACAGAACAGACAGAATGGATATTGCAGGATCACAAGGGTACAAATTTAAAGGAAAAATACAATATCCAAATAAAGAATACTATGAAGGAATATTTGCTTTAACGGGAGGTAACAGCAATCCAACACTTGAAACAATATTAAAAAACATAACTAAAAATGAAACAAAATTGTGGGATGGATATGGATATAGCAATGGATTGACATTAATAAACGGAGTAACATATTTTACAGACGGAAGTACAGGGGCATGGAAAGAGGGTAAAATGACTAAAAACTTAACAGAAAAACAAAAACAGGAAAAACTTAAAGATATTAAAATCTATAGAGGTGAGAACTTCGAAATAGATGGAAGTGGCAATATTAATTATATTTTTAATGATATAGAATATCAGTATTACATGGATAATAATACTGAAATAAAGCATGGACAATTCCGATGTTGGAATGGGAAATATCATGACTGGGGTAGAGATAATTGTTCTATCAAAGGAGAATATGAACATGGAAAGAAAAATGGACTTTGGATCTTAGAATTAAAAGATCCCGGTAATAGAGATTTCAAGCAAGAACCTCAAACAGAACGATTAACAGTGAATTGTAAAAATGGCAGTATAGACGGCTGTTGTATATTAGAAGTATTGGATGCTAACAGCTCTCTCAAATTTAAAAATCTCGCATCTTACAAAGAAGGGAAATGGAATCCGAGGAAGGAATATAAATACATGACAAAGACGTATACTATAGAAACTAAATTAAACTATGATGAAGCCGGGGAATTGCATGGTAATATTTATATAAAAAATGGAGACATAGAATTAAGAGAAACATACGAACACGGAAAATTGATAAGATCAGTACGCAGAAATATAAAGAAAGGAGTTGTTTTAACGCCAAAACCAAATGAAAGTAATTTTGATGTCATGAACAAGGATATAAAAATAATATTGCCACTTGAAAGTAAGGTTTATGACACCTTACCAAAGCTTTTTATATCAATACAATAACCAAGATAAGTATATGTATAGAGCTATATTATGTATATTACTATATATGTGCTCTTCTCTACAGGCTCAAACTATTGATCCAATAGAAAAAGAGTTTGGATATGCAATTAGTCAGATAGCATCTTCATTGAGTAAATATGAATATTTATCCGATGCAAATGTTATCTATCAGCTAGCTAATCGAAATACACTTTTAGCATCGGATGTATTATCGCAGAAGCTTTTTCTTTTAAAAGGAGAAATTACTTCTGTTTCATTTAATGAAATATTTGGAGGTTATACAATCAATATTCAACCTAATAATTCGGAAATGTTAATCCAGTCTTATAGAAATGACAAGGACGCCAGAACAGATGCAAAGAAAGTAATAGTTGGAAATTCATACTATGTGCTATTCTTTGTCACTGATTACAAAAATGATGCCTTGATTGGAGAATCATTAGTCGTAGGTAAAACTATAAGAGAAGTAGCAAAAGAATTTGTAAAATTATTCCCTAATGAAATCCGAGAAAATGAGTGTGATGTGTGTTTATCCAATTTAGTACATGGATTAGTGTCTATTATAAATACTAAAAACAATACATTAAAAGATGAGTTTGGAGTTAGCGGAGCAGTAGATCAAGAGTATTATACTGATTCAAGCCAGAATAGAAAAATAATCTTTAAGGGAACTATTAATGATAGATATGAAATAGTAATGCAAATTACCGTAGATGGTCATAGCATATCGGGCAGTTATTATTATACCCAAAATGGCAGTGATAATGTGCTTGGATTATCTGGTTACTTGTCAAACGAGAAAATGAAATTAACTGAATATAATGAAAAAGGAGATAATACAGGCTCGTTTGATGGAACATTTGATGCCATCTGTTATTCAGGCACTTTCACAAACTATAAAGGGATAAAGATGCCATTTAAGTTATATCATGACTAGATTCATATCAGTTATTAAAGGACGGAGCATTTGAAAAAGTGTTCCGTTTTTTATTTTCTCTCTACTCAAAAAATGCCGAAAACTCTACTACGAAGCCTTGAAATCCCTAACTATGAATTAAATACTTAAATTTATGACAGATACATCCCAACTCTGGTATTCGCTCAATAAAGATTGCGGTGACATACCAAAAACTCCGGTAGAATTATCCCTTGATTCGAAAGAGACAACGAATAAATTCCACGATGATATTGCAGCGTTATCTCAAAAGTTTCCTCAACTGACTTCTCAATTGGCAACGAATAAGAATGAGCAAGAATTAGTACTGGAAATAAGCCTTAAAGATATGTTTGCTCTATGCCCACGTGGAAGATGTAGGCTAGACAGATATTCTAAGCTCCAAGAATTTCTGAAAGAGAATTATCACATCACCTTAATTATTAAATCACAAAAAACTAAGTAGTATGAAAGTAAAAAGATTCTCAACAGCTAGAGACGAACAATTAAAATGCACTGATTCCGAAAGCTATATTGATGAGAACGGTATCTTATACCCCCGGCTAGCAAAGATGCCAATACAGGACTTGGCTTTGATAGCCAATTTTAGAGTGGAAATGATGAAGCGTTATTATACAGGAGATATACGGGAAGTAGATTACCCCATAGTCGAGCTTCTAATGGACGGGCTCTCTGATCTTCCGGTAAGACACAGAATCAGTTGTTTTGAGAATGCAGTATTCATCCAAATAAAATATCCCCCTAAGTTATATGCGACTGATGATACTAATTACATCTCTATAGAACTGGCTGCTCATATATTCTGTTTGACTACCTCTGATATGACAGATATAGCGGATGAAGACGGGGAATTATATGAAGATGAAGATGGGCATTCATTGGTTAGCCTAGAATGGCTGATAGATACATATGAGGATCGGTTATGCCAACTTGTTAATTACGAGAAACTAAGTTTCAAAACTGACGGACAAGGAGAAATATCAATAATAATAGAAAGAAAACTAGAATAATATGAAAAAGAAAATATTCGTTATGGGCAAGGTGTATGATCTCGCCAAACAAGAAATTAGTGAAATAGAGAATGAGGTACAGAAGGATTTAGATAAGTTCTCTGCTGGTGGGATTAGATTCAAAATAGATATTACATCTGAGAAGACTTTGGAGCTAATATTCACTCGCCAATATAGGGACGGAGAAATTGATTGGCTTAATTATGATTCAAAGACAATTTACTGCACTGACGCAAAGATTATAACTGGTCATGGATTCGATGGTTTTAGAGTTCCCGTCTATTGGGGAGGAGTCCCATACGGTTATCCATTCTTTATGCCAAAGGAGGAATTTATTAATTGCTACAAGAAATCAGCGATTAAACTTGGAGGAAGTCGGTTGAAATTTGCAGAAGTTGGAATAATGCCGGATAAGATTATTTTTGCTTTGGCGTATTAAAAAAGGAAAGGGAAGGTGGAATATGATCTATCTTCCCTTGCTTTTAAAATTTTCCTGCTAGACGATCTGTCCTCTCAGCTTTGATTCACTAATCTTCTATATAGTTTCGTATTTATGAAAAAACAGCACTCCCATAATCTTAAAACCTAAAAACATGTTCTCTTTTAGATAAACAGGAGAAAGTTATGTAAATAATAAATTATATTCTAACTTGTGTTTGAATAGAATCCCTTAAAGTTATATCATTATGAATAAAACTTCTACTTTCTAGCAAGTGGGCAACTTCATTGTAAACCATTTTTTCTTGATTAGGGTCTTTTATTGTTATTATCAAACAAAAATCTTGGAATAACTGTTCACCATCTATAACAGCTCTAGTTTCAGCAAAATCCCTGTATAATCCCGTAAGTCTAAGTCCCCATTTTTTAGGAGCTGTCAGATATTTTACTTTATTTGCGGGAGTTAATTCACCTAAGTTAAAATGCCACTTTTTTACAGGCTGATATTTCTTCCCATATTTCAGCAATGTACGTTCCCTAGTAAAAGGATTGTCAAAATCAGCATTAATAAATCTCCTTCCATAATTATCTGGCATCAGAAGATTTTCAAACCCATCTGGTCCGTATTCGTTTCTTCTTCCTTGGGTAATTTTGAGTTGTTTGATTTCATCAAATGTCCCGAACTTTACATCAATATCAGACTGACAATATTCAGCTCCATTACCAGCAAACAATACCGGAGAAGTAACAAGAGTAACCGTTACGTCTCCATAATAAAAACCATGCTGGTCAATCAATGATTCCGGATAAGGAAACTCTAGTATTTCCATAAAGCTTCCTTTTGTAATTCTATCAGATTGAATAAGGGTAATCTCATAGTCTGAATTATATAGAATATTTTCTATCGTATCAGGAATTCCATATCCCATTAGTTGAACACGGTCTATTTGAGATAACTTAGTATCAGGATATTTAGCAGAGTGGATAGCAAGAGCTTTCAATAATAATGGATCAAATTCTTCCGCTATTTTAAAATCTAGTCCAGCAAGAAGTGTTGCTAATCTTGGAGCTGCAAAACTTGTTCCAAGATTCTCCACAAAGCTACCATTTGTCGCAAAAGATTTAACACCGTCCATGATATATTTCTCACCAACTTTTATCATATTTCCCCCAAAACTAACTAGGTCTGGCTTATGAATATTGGCAGGACCGAATCCTTTTCTAGAAAAGACAGAAGGAGTTCCATCATTTCCAACAGAACCTACAACTAAAGATGCTATACTTTCAGCAGGGATTGTTATTCGTCCAGTCGGTCTATTTGACAAGAAATTAGAACAATTACCTGCTGATTTACATATTATAATATTATATTGTTGTTGAATGTCATCAAGCACCATAGCAAAAGCTGAAAAGTTATCAGAATCAGCCTCCATACATTCATAGCCAAGTGACATGTTCCATATTTTAATTTCTGGATGAGACTTTATATTTTCTCTTATATTTTCAATAAGTTCATCTTCTGTAATATTTTCTTTATTGGTGTCAGGAAAAACTGCTGCATCAAAAATCTTACATCCATTCACTCCAGTAATAATTTTCCCTTCTAAGGAATCACCATAAGTCACTATTCCACCAATAAATGTGCCATGTGACTTATCAAGCAACTCATCGGGATATGAATTATTAGAACCAATAATCCATTCAGATAATTGTTGCGTTTGTTCAATACCTCCATCAAGTATTCCTACGACTGGATATTCTTTATCAGGTTTTGGTTTCTCTAACTCAATGTCAATACTTTGTTTTATTTCTTGATTAGAGATTTTGAATTGGGGCATAGGAATGATATATTCTATGGCAGGAAACTCTTCCAATTTCAAATATTGTTCATTAGATTCAACATTCTCTAATCTAAAAATAATTAAATCATTTGTATAAAAGACCTCTTTTGATATTATATTATTTTCTTTACATAAGTCATGAAATGCAGATTTTACAGCTTGATTTAAACTGTAATCAAAGTAATTAAATAATGACACTTTGATTATTTTTCTATCTTTGCTATTTTCGGTATTTTCTATTATAGGCTGATATGCTGCAATATTAGTAATAGCAGAAATACCTTTTGCATATCTGATTGAGTTATTGAGTTTTCTCTTTATTTTTGTTGCATCATTCACAGAATCAACCTTTATTAAGAGTTCGTTCTCATTATTAAAACCAATTACATTATTTTTATCTCTCTCTTGATTGAATATTTCTTTAATAGAGTTTCTATGCGTTTTAGCAACAGCATTTTCATCTAATTCAACTGCAATTACAGAAGGAATATAATCATATTTATCCGGTTTGATTTCAATAGTTTTTATAATATCGTCAATACCTGTACTCAGTAATCCAGCTCTCTCTTCTAGACTTTCTCCATGTAACACCCAAGAAGGGTCATCTTTAGAGCCTCCAGCATTAGTTAAACGATCATCTGTAATTTCTCGTTTCTGATAAAATTTAATTGGTAGATACTTTTTCATATTATTTTAAATTTAAAGAGTTCCTGATTTGCCTTATTGAAGTTCCTATGAACTTGGCTATTTCTTTTTGACTTATATTGTTTTCACTTAAAAATCTAACAAGTTCTTCTTCTGTATATTCATTTGAATGTTGATATTGAAAATAACCATATACAACATCTACCAGATTAAATTCATTCCTATTGTTAATAACAGATTTTGTTATTGACCCATTAATGACCTTTTTTATTTCTGAATATGATAGATTGTCTAACATTAACGCCATTTTTTCCACATCAGATTTGGTTAAACTATTAGCAAACTTGGATATTAAACTATTTATTAATCCTTTTTTCTCAGCCAAGCCAGGTCTATCAATAAATATAACCTTTTCAAATCTTCTCCAAATAGCATCATCTAATAATTCTTGATGATTTGTTGCTGCAATTAAAATATTTCCATTAGCTAAAAAATCATCTATATTTTGTAAAAGGCTATTTATAACCCTTTTTAATTCTCCTTGTTCATTCTGGTCTTTACGATTCTTGGCAATAGCATCAAACTCATCCAAAAATAAAATACAAGGTTTGTTATCCGCAAACTCAAATAATTTTCTAATATTCTTAGATGTATTACCTAACAGAGATGATATCATAGAGTCCAAACGAGCTATAATGATAGGAAGTTGAATAGATTTCGCTATATATTTAGCTAGTGAAGTCTTTCCACATCCGGGAGGACCATATAACAAAAGAGAGTTATGTATTTCAATTCCTAAAGCCATAAATTTTTCTTTATGCTCTATAACTTCAACAAACTCTTTTACTGCTTCTTGAACAGAGTTAGAGAGAATCAACTCTGTTGTATTAATTTCTGGTGATAAAATATCCGCTATACTCAGCCTTGTTTCATTATCAACAGGCAGATTTAAAAACTGCTCTGTTATTAGAGAGTTTTTCTTAATATTACTATCTAATAAGCTACGTATCTTAGCAGACATTTTTTTTTCACCGTCTGCTTCGTATTTCTCCGCCAAGAGCTTTGCATACATTGCAACCCTTGCACTATCCTTTGATAACCCACATTCAATTATCTTTGTTATTTCAGTATACATAGTTTCATATTTATAATATTCACGGCAAATATACAAAATAATCTCGATTATTGTTTATAATATATCAAAAAATGATATATAGATTACATTTTTTGATATTAATATCACAAAATTTGCTTGTTTAATCTCAAACAAAGCTTAATATGCACAATAAAACTCTTTTCTTCATTTTTGAACTATATATAGTTTTACCTATCTTTATACAGGAATTAAGTTTGCTTCTAAAACTATACTCTTCAATATTCGATCTTTTGTAACAGTTAAAAGAGGTGTTATCTATGGTTATTCCCACATTGCATGAGACTGAAACAGCAACTCCGGCATTTTGAAATTGCGGCATAGTTATCATTCTTTTATTAACGCTTACGTTCACCACGTATGTCTCTACGAAACTCGTGACTATTCTTTCTCCGTTACACTACGAAAGACAATAACGTCACTCCCACAGACATACTCTAAAGGGTTCACTCTCGCTCCGCACTTGGACAATCCCCCTGTTATCAATTAGGGGATTCATTGGGATATAGAGATTTCGGAGAAATGATAAATAGACAATGTGAGTGATAATTGGAATAAATGGGGAATTGGGTAAATGATGATATAGCTTCTAAACTCATCCCTTCATAGTTTTCAATTATGTCCGTCATTTTTATTTGCATGGCTAATTGGATGAAATGAAGGGGAAATAATGAAGCTATATATAAAGGATAACAAGCAAATACATTATGGCAATTAATACATAGCATTATTTCATAAACACGGAGAAAGTGTCTCCTTTGGGAGATACTTCCTCATGGAAAACAACATTTGTTTTCATTAATACTATCTTTATGATAATTCTCTACTACTCCGTATTTTTATACTCTTATATATATTATACCGCAATTTCAAAAATACGGACTAAGGTTTGGGCTTTATAGATTTTCTATTATCAGGTATACTTAGAGAAATTCCTAAACTAGTCTTCATAAAATCAATCAACCTCTTATAGTTTGATCTTTGCTTTTTGCCTCCCATTGGGATAATTCCTCCAATAACATTAAGAGGAATATCCATCTGAAAGGTTTGGTCATTATTACTAATCGCTTTTTCCAAAGCTGGGTTATATTTTATCAGTTTCCCAATTTTATCTACATACTTACTCCCTCCTTTTATAGATTTTACTCGTACCATCCATACGGGATCAGTAGTAGCCTTCTTCGATTTCATAGTTATCTTGTTCTTATTCAGGTAATCGTCCAAAGACTTGATAAACTTCTTCGGGTGATCAGAAGAATAATAAACTGTATACTTTAGTCCATCATTCTTTCTTATGCGAATTCTGGAGAGTAATTGGATCGTATACCAGAATTTATACTCATCCTGACCAGTTTTAGATTTATACGCTTTCCTTAGTTTCCCCGATACAGAAGAAGGCAAATCCCAATTACCGCAAAGGATAATATTCTGATAATCCCTGTATACATTGGTTGATTTGGTATCGGATGCACCATAATATGTAACAGTAAAATTACTTCCGGGTAATCCTTCTGCCAGTAGTGCTTCTCTAAGTTTGTCAGCCCATTCCGATTTACCAGCCTCCTTAGTTAATGTTCTCTCATCATCCGTCCTGTAGTCTTTCCAGATAACAATCAGTGTTTCCCCAAGCGACCTACGACATAAAGAGCGAACAGACTTGACAAATAACGCATACGTAGCATCATTCGGTTTATGTTTTCTGCTCAACCCAAAAGTAAATACTCTAAAATCAACCTGACTATTATACTTGGGGATTATATCAAGTAACTTAAAGCAGGAATCTTTACCCAACAACACATCTCCTGCTCCTTCATAGATAATCACATGGGATTTCATGCCGGGGTGTATTAAGTCAGACGGATAGAAATGGATATTGCAGTCCTTATCCTTCATCCCCATCCATTCAGAGTAATGCTTCGGCACCAACCCCAATACAACATCCCGTTTGATTTGGCTAACCCTGTCTGTCCCTTTATAGAAATCCAAGCTCCCTCCCTTTATAAATGTATCATACATATCCTTTATATCCGTTTGGGACTTACACCGATAACCTCCCTTTTTATTCTTCTCGGAGAATACGCCTAACAAACCTTTAGAGAAAGTGATGAATGGTCTTAGGAACAATGGCGTTTCATCAAGAAGGATATATTTTCTCAGATTATCCTGCTGCATTAATTTCTTGAAGTCACCATCAAATACAGGAACAACCGGATTAGGATTATTCGGTTCATAAAGCAGGAAATAGTCAATCAGGTCAGTAAAGAAACGTACATGCGTGATGATTAAAATCTTAATACGAATCACTTGCTCCGGATGTGTCTTGTACTCCTTCATCTTCTCAAAATCTGCATCCGAATGGATCATCAATACATCATTAGACTTTAGGTTTTCGCCATGTAGTATCTCTCCAATCAGATTATCTATGATCCATTGATACATTCTGTTGCATTCGTTTTTCGTATCAACACAATATAATATACCTTGATCCCATTTCTGACGTATCAGCGATTTAATAGATTCGGTCTTCCCTGATCCACAACCACTAGAAATGCAATATCCATCCGGTGTGTCCGGTACTACTATCGTTCCAAACGGAAAAGGTATATCAAATCCGTTTCCTCCCGAATGAATCGTAACATTTATCCTTTCCGGTGTTCTACAAGGGAGACATAATATAGTTTTTAATAAGTCCATAAGCTAAAAATTCCATTTTCTACCTCTTGGCATCTCTGTTAGTATATCTACCGCTATATTACTATCAAGTATCCTTGTCTGTTGTAATGCGAAATATAAGCTAATATCTTCAAGTAGCACCAATTTCCGATCTATATCTGTATCAAGAAGAGAAATCAATTCTCCGTTATCATTCACAGCTAGCCATCCCTTTGATAAGAAGGTTTTGGCAGGAATTACATGTAGCATCGGTGCGTTGGCATTACAATGTAAATTACATGTCAGTTTTCCTATGAGTCCTGTGTCTAAGCGTATCTTTTGCGGCAGACAGAGGATGTATCCCTTCTGCTTAAGTTCTTGTAGTGTCATCATATCCTTGTTTTATTATATTCTCGTATCACTTTGGTAAACTTATCACTATGGAGAGGATATAGATTTTAACCTTTTCAATTATGATTTGAGTGTAATTCGTAATTCTCATTAAAAGAGAGAGAGGTCTCTCACCCCTCCCTCCATTTTTCAATTTTAGCTTAAGGCTTCTCGCTCGGTAAATGCTTTCCAATAACTCTTGAAAAGACCTGTAATAACCTGATCTTTGCTCCTGCTAGTAGTCTTCTTTGCATTATCAAGAGATTCTATCTGCTCTTTTGAAAGAGAATTAAGAAACTCGATGACATGAGCATACGCATCGTTAATCGGCTTGTTTTTGTTAATGAGTTGCTCTACAAAACTAAATAGCATTTTAGGAGTTATTTTCAAGCCAACTGTCTTTATGTTCAATTTAGCAATAGCAGCATCATAAAGATTTTTATTACGGTCAAGTCCATCCTCATCAACTAGCGTTTCCAATTTATCTGGATCTTTTGAATCAATGGCAGACTTAATCGCGGATTTTGAGTATATCTTTTTACCCCCAGTAACGAATAAGGAAGCCGCAGAATCAGAAATGTTTTCTGTATTTGCTAAAGATTTCAGCCATTCCAACTTGGAAGTATCAAGACCACGAACTTTTGCTGTCTGGATAGCCATCGTTAGCCAATCAATTCCATCCCAAGGATTCACAGAAGTATTCGCCTCCTTTAATATCGTCATAAGATCATATTGATCTGTAAGTGGTAGAATAAAGTAAGCTTCATAGTCCTCACCAGCCTTTTTAAGTTCTTTAATGGCTTCCCAACGGTGCTGACCATCCAATATCACTAGAATGTGTTCAAGATCAGGGGTATCCTTGGTTATTACATTGCCATTATAGTCCACCACATCAAGACCTGCTTCGATACATTCCTTAGCTGAAAGTACCAAGAAAGGGGTTATAACACCCTTTGCGGCTCTGATTGATTCAATCTTCTTTTTTACCTCCTCCTTATCAATATCCCTGTTTACTAAGATGCGAGCAAACCGATATTTATAAGTAAGAAGAGTTGTGAGAGTAAAAATTTGCCTACGAGTGAGTTTTAGCGGTTCTTGTTCAGTCTCCTTATCAGCTTTCGGAGACTCTACTGAGGCGTTCTTTCCTTTTTGAGGAGCTGCACCATTCTTTTTTACGGATTTCTGTTCTTTCTGCTCATTTAACATAGCATCTACTGTTTTTCTTTCTTCTGCCATTTTCTAATTTTTTTAATAGTTCTCTTTAAAATTTCCGTGAGCAAATATAGGTGAATAAACCAAACGTTTTACGTATCTTAACTTTCTTGATTTCAATTAGTTATATGCACGACTACTTGATTATAATCGATCTTATATCACTACATTTTATTCTCATATTTGATCATATTTAGCCATAGCTGAACCTCATTGACTGTCTCTGATTTGTTCATCAAAGAGTCTTGCTGGACATTCACTAATGAAACTGTTACCATTGGAGCTACACCAGTCTCTCCAATCTGTCCTACCTATTCATTTAAGACAAGTAATTCCCAGTTCTTTTCCTTCATGCTTTTTCTTGATTTATGAATAGACAGCTTCACCATTGAAAACAGCCGGCATATTTTCCAGTGAAACTGTCTATTCCAGTTAATTACTTGGAGTTCTTACGCCCCCATTTTTTATTAGAAACTCTCAATATGTCCAAAGCCCGCTCAACATCAATTACAACGACCTTACCGTTTTGAGAAATAGCTGCATCAATGACACCGCTACTCTTTATGCGTTGAGCAGTCGAAATGGAGCAATGAAGAGCTTTTGCCAGTTCTTTCATGCCCCGGACATAATGTTTACCACCAGATGGGAAGATGTTGTCCTTTTCATCGTTACCACTCTCGCTTGCAAAGCCTAACTCTTCTTTCAAGACCTCCATCAAATCACCCAAAGTAGACTGGAAAAGAGGTTTTTCTTTTAATAAGGTATCTTTCATATTTTCTTCTAATTTTTAATTGTTGAACATCTATTCTGAATTCAGAGCGCTCAGAATTCGGTTGTAAAGTAAAAAAGAAAAAAAACACGTTTTGACTAGAGGAACATAAGCATAAAAAGATATCTCCCTGTAAAACAACGTAATAGTTATAATACAAGGAGATAAAAAAAACTATAAATACAAGAAAAGAGGAACAGGTCGGGAACGGGTCGTTTATGTAAAATATTTCTCTTCAACCAATATTTCAAGACTCTTAAATTGTCCTCTAAGTTTTTTTGCTTTCTCTTTAACTTTCAACTTACCTACCGTATAATCAGTTATATTAGGAATACCATTTAATTTAAATATGTTAGCTATATCATCACGGAAATTGGTAAATCTGTCATCCTCAATAGATGAATTAAAAAATTTACTTTTCCACAATAACGAAGCAAAAGCTGCAACATCAAGTCCGGATTTTAAAGCTGGTATCACATTATCTATCACATCCGACAAACACATGCGAGTAAAAAAATAGTTCTTCTCACCATTTGGCAAGTTAGCATAATAGCGAGATAACTCTTTTCCTACTTTAATAATATCCAATCGTTCATAAAAACAAAAATCCTTGCCGCCACCAGTTACTTTTCGGTATTCATCATATCTTTTTTGGACATATTCTGCCAACTCCAATTCTTGTAACCTATCAATAACATATTTTTTCATTACTTCTGGCTTTATAAAACCGTAATTCATAGCATGGAATAACTGGTTAAAACATTTTCCTTCATAATAATTATAATAAAATGAAAAGACTTCATTTCTATAACCTTCCCCAAAATAAAATTCAGATACAAGGTCTAAATTTATAGTACCTTCTATTTCCACCTTACTTTTCCATCCTTCATATTCCTCATGATACACAATAACGACAGCTTGTATGAAATATAAGTCAAATTCAGATATAGGTTTATATTGAGGACACTGTATATTATTAATTAATGTATCATATATATCATCCAAGTTTATCTTATTCCTAAACTTCAAACGTTCATTCTTGGTCTCTTCATCAATAAAGTAATAAATTTCTTCTGTTTTTTCCGATTCAAGCTTTTGTCGTAAAAGTTGCATTTCTTCTTCTGTTGTTTCTTCAAAGATTAGTTCTAAAAAAACATCTGAAAGAGACATACCTTTCTTTAGAGTATTAACAAAATTTTCTGGAGTGATATGCTGAAAACGTGAATCCGTATTAGATTTTAGCTTTTTCATAAGTTGCAATATACTATCTTCATTATATTCTTTTTCTCCTTTCCTTATTACTGTTAAAATTGGTTCAGGAAGAGTGCCTATAAAACAATATGTTTTCTTAGCAAATTCCTTCTTATTTCGATCTATTTTATCTTTTAAATAAATCTCTTTAATTTCAGCCGCAACTTTATCATCAAAATTAGGCTTATCACACAAAAGAAAAACTATATATGAACTTAGATTGGTAATAAGACACTCATTACCACTAATATCATATGCACATTTTTTCTGTTCATATTTTGGCACATTGGATTCATCTATTCCATTTATGAGTTTATTTATTATTTCTACGTCATCATCCTTTATATGAAACTCTTCCCCCTTTATATTATAATGGCATTCATCAACTTTCCAAGCTTCCAACCAACATGCGAACATACTTCGGATTTCAAATATTACATCATTTACAGGCACTGATTTATTATTAATGAGATATGATTCCTTTTGAAACTTATATTTACTAATTGATACATCTCTTTTATTGATTATATCTTCTACAAGAGGAATGAGTTCTTCTTCAAAAGCCAACTCTGTATTTTCAATTTCATAGTAACAAGTACCATTCTTTTGAGTTTTTCGATGTATAGGCAATGAATCCAGAAATTCAGTTATTTCAGTTATAAGTTTAGTTATTGGTCTATTCTCACCAGTAATAGAATAACTTGATTTACCCGAGTTATAATTTTCAAGGACTACATCCTTTCCCTGTTCAACAATATCCCTTACTATTGGAATTAAATCCATGTCACCTTCATTGGTGAAAGGAACTTCATTACCATTGATTTTATAAAGGTTTTCACTTATCTTTTCAAAAGTACCTTTTTTAAGTTTATTCTCATTTTCCATAATAGTATTAATTTAAGTAATTACAATAAAAAAACAGCACCCGTTTTTTCCGAATGCTGCCTCAAATATATGAAATTTTGTTAAGCTATACTCCTAGTATGTTCACAAAGTTCTTTCAATTGTGTCGGATTCATTTTATCTAGCTTTTCTATGATATCAGACTTATATTGGTGAGTATTCCATTTTTCCATTTGCATCTTCTGTGTTTCGTCTGCTACTTCTATATACGGCTTCATACTTTCATAATCTGCGTGTCCAGTACAACTCATCACAACAGTCGGAGATATCCCTAAAGCTAATGAACAGCAAACGAAAGTTCTACGTCCATCGTGACAGCTTATCGTTTCATAAAACTTATGGATTTTTTCATGCCGTTGCGTACCTATAAAGTAGGTTTCAACTATCTCTCTATCCAAACCAGCCAACTCAGCAGCTTCTTTCAGGTAATCATTAAGTTTCTGATTCGAAGCAACAGGGAATATTGTACCGTTCTTGGAGTGATACCATGAATATTTATCTATAATCTTTTGAGCATTTTCTATTATAGGAACAGTAATTCTATCATTCGTTTTTTGAGTATACATCTCAATATTCCCATTTGAAATATGCGCTCTCTTTAATGCGCTTAAATCAGAATAACGTAAAGATGTAAATGCCATAAAGCAAAACATATCTCTAGCTCTATCTAAATACTCTTTGCTTTTAGGAAATTGGAAAGATGCAAAATGGAGTAATTCTTTATATTTCAGAAAAGTCACTTCCTTTTTAGTCACAGTTAAGTTTACCTTATAGCTGAGTACTCCTTGCTCTACCGGATAACCATTGGCATCAATCCATCTAAGAAAAGACTTTAATATTCTGAATTGTTTTACAGTGGTGCGGTTACGATATCCATTTTTTACATACCATTTTTTAAGTTCTGTCATCTTATTCTTATCAAGTGTTGCTAGAGATATGTTGGGATCACAGCTGTTTAAATGATTCCATGCTTGAACATATTTATGATGTACAGACTCACTCCAGCTTCTTTCTGTAGAGCAAACTTCTAAAAATTCATTGAAAATTTCACGAAAAGACTTTTCCCGCTCTATTAGCCCATCTGGTACAGCCTCTTTTTTTATTCGTCCCAGCTTCTCATTAACCAGTTCTTTCAATTCACTTTTAGTTGGCAACTGAGAATTTAAACTATACTCTGTAAAAGACTCCTCAATGCACTCTAGAAATTGAGAAATACGATTGTTAATATCTCTAGCTACCATTGTCTTTCTACCAACTTTATGAGTAGTATTATACCTAGCTCTTTGATTCTCTTTATCCCATTTGTCTGGATCGGCATTACAGCCAACTGAAAAACCAACTTCGCCATCTCGATTATTCCATCTAACTCGGATCATAACCTGATTGTTCTTGTGTAGGAAGGTTCTACAGCTGTGATTGATTTCTATCATACGTATTATATTTATGAGTTATTTTTCTGCGAATATAGAAATAAAAATCGTGGGGAGTAAGCCCTAATTCCTACTCCCCCCTTTTTTGAGCGTACAAGATTCTATGTGCTATAAAAAGATATGATTAGTTATGTATGTTGTTGATATATAGTAGTATATACGTTCAGGTCAAAGCTGCTATGATCAAAGAAACAATCCCTCCAGCTCCACACAAAAAAAGAAACCACTCTTTTAAGGGTGGTTTCTTTTTTTATGTTCATCCAACAAATATGTGGTTATCAAAAAAGTAAGTACAAGATTTATTAAAAAAGAGATGTAAGATAGTATATGAATATTTATTCTTGTGTAATCGCTTGATTTATAGCTAATATATATACCCTGTTTTAAGATATACAAGAGTGTACACCTATGTGAGTGTTAATTGTACACTCTTGCCATACTATATTGTACACTCTTGATAAACTAAAATGTACACTCTTGTAAGGTAAATCCAAAGTGTTAAAAAACACATTAACACTATTAGCAAAATGAGTGTTTGTTGAATGAACCTTTTTTGTGTATATGATAGATGATAATTATTATCCTTTCTCTTTCAGAATCACATCATGTGCGCCACCTTCGGTAATGCTTGTTGATGAAACCATGGTAATCTTGGCATTTTGTTGCAATTCCGGGATATTGACAGCACCACAGCTACACATGGTTGCTTTAATTTTGCCCAGAGTTACAGCAAGGTTGTCTTTCATCTTGCCTGCATAAGGCACGTAACTGTCTACGCCCTCTTCGAACTTCAATGACTCTGTTCCACCCATATCATACCGTTGCCAGTTTTGTGCACGATTGGAACCTTCACCCCAGTATTCTTTTACATAACTGTTTTTGATACATAACTTTTTAGTAGGAGATTCGTCAAAACGGGCAAAATAACGTCCCATCATCAGGAAGTCAGCTCCCATAGCCAAAGCAAGCACCATATGATAGTCCTGTACCAGGCCACCATCACTGCAAATAGGTACATAGATACCCGTTTGAGCTTTGTATTCGTCACGTGCTTTGGCTACATCCTGCAAAGCGGTTGCCTGTCCACGTCCAATACCTTTCTGTTCGCGGGTGATACAGATAGAACCTCCGCCAATGCCTACTTTTATGAAATCGGCTCCGGCTTCTACCAGGTAACGGAACCCTTCTTTATCAACAACATTACCGGCACCAACCAGTACCTTGTTACCATATTTTGTTTTGATCCATTTCAGTGTTTCATACTGCCATTCCGAGTAACCATCTGAAGAGTCAATACAAAGTACATCTACACCGGCTTCTATCAGAGCAGGAACACGTTCCATATAGTCACGGGTATTGATTCCGGCGCCTACCAATAGTTTCTTATCCGGGCTGGATACTTCATTGGGATTCTCTTTATGGCTGTCATAGTCTTTACGGAAGACGAAATAAGCCAGATGTTGTTCTTTATCAATGATAGGAAGGGTGTTGAGTTTATGATCCCAGATTATCTGATTGGCTTCACTTAGTGTAAGCCCTACTTCACCTACAATCAGTTTTTCAAAAGGAGTCATGAAATCTTTGATCTTTTTGTCGCGTGCATCTCTTGATATGCGATAGTCACGGCTGGTAACGAGTCCTAATAGTTTGCCATTCGGGGTACCATCGTCTGTAATACCAATAGTAGAATGCCCTGTTTGTGCAAGCAGGCGGAGTACATCGTCCAACGTATGTTCCGGTGTCAGGTTTGAATCGCTTGTGACAAAACCAGCCTTAAACTTTTTCACTTTTCGCACCATCTCTGCCTGGCTGGCAATGGGTTGTGAACCAAAGATAAAAGAAAGGCCTCCGTTACGTGCCAATTCAATAGCCAGTTCAGGGCCGGATACAGATTGCATGATTGCTGAAACAAAAGGGATATTCAATTCGATTGCCGATTGTGCACCCACATTGTGTTTTACCAACGGTGTTCTCAATGAAACATTAGAGGGTACACACTGCTTGGTAGTAAGACCGGGAATAAGTAAGTATTCACCAAAAGTTCTGGAAACTTCTTCTACGTAGATTGCCATAAGAATTTTTATTTTTATGGCATGCAAAATTACTCATTTTTTTGAGATTCAAAGGTATGGGAGAACTTTTTTTATTTTTATATCTGTTTTCTTGTCGTGAATGCTTCACTCTTCTATGCATCATTTTCTCTTTTCTTGATCTTTATATTGTTCTTTTAGTTTGTATAATTACTCTTTTCCTTTCTATTTTTCAATATTAGCGGAGTCTGCTAAACAATTTGAATGTGTAATTCGTTGTTATATCAGTCGGATTGATTTTGTACGTTTCCCTCATCTCCATTATACTCAATGTCTGATCAATAAGATTGATATAAGAATATAAATAGTATTTCGTTTGTTTAATTCCTATACCATGAAGGGGCAGGATTTGAATCGTGAAGGAGCACGTAAAATAAGATCACCTACTCACGCTGTGAATAGGGCAGCATTACTTCTTTCTAAAGTCTGCTGAATAGTTTCTGATTTTTACAAACTACTTTCTTTCAATTTAAATTTTATAAAAAATGAAATATGCATTATTTATTGTTATAATGATGTATGGCTTAGTGTGTAATGCCGGCATCTGTAAACACGTATCAGGAAATGGAGAAACAGATAACCGGTCTATTTTCCGAATTCAGCAAGACGTGTGCGGATACATGTGGTTTTTGACTTATAACGGGATAAATCGCTATGATGGCACTTCTTTGAAACACTATGATTTACAGGCTGATAATGACTCGATTGACTTTTATTCAGTTAATAGCGAACTTTTTATTGATAGTAAAAAAGAATTGTGGGTGCTTACGCGAGATGGTTATTTGTTATCCTATAACAGGAGCTGTGACCGTTTTGAAGGTTATTCTGACTTTCGAAAGCATATGGAAGGAACGTTTATGTTTCTAACTCTTGATAGTTTGGATAATTTTTGGTTTTGTAGCAAAGATGAATTGTATGTCTGCTATTTACCTACCAAGGCCGTACGTCGGATACAGCACCCTTTTGGGTATATAACAGGAATATTGCCTGTGGGGAATAGTCAGTATTATCTCAGCTCTGATCGGGGTGTTTTTTCTTTTTCTTTGTTGGATGAGAGTATTACAAATATTTCTCAGGAACTGTCGGGAGGACACTGTAAGCAGATATATAATCTGTTTTACTCTCCCAAGTGGCATAATCTTGTCATTGTTGACCGGTCGCAAGGGATAAATATTTTTGATTGCGATAATAATGAACTACTCTGTTCTCATAAAAGCTGGAAGGATCTTCGGGTAAATAACCTGAAGTTATTGGGAGAGGATAATCTTCTGATTGCTACCGATGGAGTAGGGGTTTTTCAAATGAATATGGAGAATTATCAGATCACTCCTTTTCTCGATACTGATATTGGAAAAGAAATGGGTATCCGCAGTAATCGAATTGCCGATTTGTATGTGGATGAATACCAACGCCTATGGGTTGCTGATTTTCCGGATGGAATAACGATGTATACGCCACCTGGTCAGGAAAGATATAAATGGTTCAGGCACATTGAAGGAAATAATCAATCGCTGCTTAATGACAGGGTAAATGCTGTGCTGAGGGATTCGGAAGGGCATATTTGGTTTGCTACCGATAAGGGAGTTTGTTGTTATTCTCCTGAGACTCATCAGTGGCAGGAGCTGACATCAAACTTACCTTGTAAGTTATACACCTCTCTTTGTGAATTGCCTTCGGGAGATATTTGTGTGGCCAACTATATGCATGGATTATTTCTGATTCGTAAAGATGAAATGGAAATAGGGGATAAATTTGCTGATGCAATATCTGCCAATGTAGTTTTTCCAAAAGACGATACTTATGTATGGATAGGTACTGACTGTGGGTTATATTTACTAAATGGGAAAACTCAGGAATGGAAAAGGATTAAATTGCCTGTGTCTTCACAACCTTTTATCCGTTCACTCTATCAGGATGAATATGGAAAGCTTTATGTTGGTACAGGGGGGAAGGGGTTATTAATTATAAATCAGGAAGAGGATCAGACTGAAATTTATGCCAGTGAATACATTCGTGACATTTCTTTGATTGTACCGGATGGAGATTGTATGTTGATAGGAACCGGAAAAGAACTTTATAATTTTAATCCGGCGAATAAGGAATTTCATTTATTATTGGGAGGAATTGACAATCTTACTTCCGGAAGTTCTTTGAGGGACGGAATTTTAATGTTGGGCACCTCTATGGGAGCATTCCGGTTTGATAAACAGGCATCATTTTCGTTGAATGGTATTCATCCATATCTGTATTTGGATAATTTTAGTATTTTACATCAGCTGATTACTACTACCACGAAGAATACTCCCCTAAACCATGCTCTGAATTATACGAAAGTGTTGAATTTGGGTTATGATCAAAATACATTCTCATTTACAGCTGCTACTATAAATTATGATGCGTCTGAATTGATTCTGTATTCATGGAAATTAAATAACCGGAAGTGGACTCCACCTACCCGAAAAAATCTTATTTCTTTTTCCAATCTTACTCCGGGAGAACATCTGGTGTCTGTGCGGGCAGTATCCGCGCAGAATGGTAATCCGATTTCACAAAGAAATATGCGGGTCATCATACATCCCCCCTTGTGGCAAACGAGAGGGGCTTTTTTATGCTATGGCATATTGATCGTGTTATTGGGATTTCTGTTTGTTTATCTTTGGTTGGTATGGAGACAGAGAAACTTATCCAGGGAAACAGTGAAAGTCTTTGTTAGTGCCGCCCGTGATGTGTGTATGCCATTGACATTGATTAAAAATCCATTGGAAAATCTATGTCGGCAGTATTCTTCGGATACTCTTAAAAATATTTTGCAACAGATCAAAGGTATTGATAGTATGTTTACTAATTTAGTTACTGTTGGGCGTATAACTTCTCATCCCCGACGGCTCTCTTTACTCGAAACAGAGTTGAATACTTACTTGGGTGAAACAATAGAATCCATATCTTCTTCTGTAAAGCAGAAAAAAATAAAATTGCATTGGGAAGGAACCCCCGGTTTTGCACATGTTTGGATTGATAAAGAAAAGATGACGGCCATATTACAGGGGCTATTAGAAATGATAGTTGATTGTATGAATGAGGGAGAAAGTATCGAAATAGTTACTGTATATACTTTGCGAAACTGGAAAATTAAATTAGAATTTACAGATAATGACTGTGTTAAAAAAAAATGCTATATCACAAAAAAGGGAAGGAAACTTACTCATTTGGCGTAATAAGTTGGTTGCTAATCCGTAGATTAATACAATTACATAAAGGAAAAATTCTTTTCTGTTCAAACAAAAATAAAAAAGCATCTGTCATTCTTACTTTCCCTATCGTTTTCAGAAAATTCTCAAGTGTGCAGGATTCATTGTCAGTTACTTCATTATTCAGAACTTCATTTTCTACTTATAAAAAACATCCGGATGAGGAGGCTTTTTTGTTGAGAGACACCGTTTACGGGAAGTTTTCAGAAAGAGAAAATCGAGAGAAGCATTCTATCCTGTTGGTGGAAGAAAATCGAGAATTCAGTTCATTCTTAATACAGGTGTTATCAGAAGAATACAATGTTTATACGGTATCTAAAGCAGAGTCTATCTGTGATGTAATACGTAAAGAACGACCGGAGGTTGTACTTTTGGCTGAGGCTTTTGATATGATTTCGGGAGAAAAACTTTGTCTTCAAATAAAATCTGATGTGAAAACTGCTCATATTCCTGTTATTCTATTCAAAGATCCTGTGAATGTGGGAGATGATTCTCAAAGAGTGGCAGATTGTTGTTTGGCGTTGCCTCTCGATATATCTCGCCTGCGGGTAGAGATAAACAACTTAATATTTAATCGCCGGATTATAAGAAAAAGATATATAACATTGGTACTTGGTGGTAAAGATGAGTCTAAATCCGATCTTGAAGATGCTTTCTCCGGAGATGAACAAAATTTTCTTGATAAAGTACGGAGGCTCGTGGAGGAGAATCTTTCCAATCCCGATTTTAATGTGGATATGCTTAGTGCTGAAATGAATATGAGCCGGTCCGGTTTTTATACCAGGATCAAATCGATCACTCATCAGGCACCGGCCGACTACATTCGTACGGTGAAGCTGAATAAAGCGTTGATTCTATTGATGAGTAAAAAATATACGGTAGCCGAGGTAGCAGATCTTACAGGTTTTAGTGATCCGAAATACTTCCGGGAGGTTTTTAAGAAGTATTACGGGGAATCGCCCAAAAAGTTTGTGAATAGTTTATAACCGGAGGTTAGTGAAATGAAAATCCGTGTAAATCCTATTAGGATATATGCGGATTTTCTTATATTTGATCCTCGAAACAAAAGATTGTGGAGCGAAAAATAATTCATATTGACATGGACGCATTTTATGCTTCCGTAGAGCAGCGGGATAATCCGGAACTGCGTGGCAAACCGCTTGCTGTAGGGCATTCGGAAGAACGGGGTGTAGTGGCGGCTGCCAGCTATGAGGCTCGTCGTTATGGGGTACGTTCGGCCATGGCATCGCAAAAAGCCAAGCGTTTGTGTCCACAATTGATCTTTGTTCCCGGACGAATGGAAGTGTATAAATCCGTATCACGTCAGATACATGAAATATTTCATGATTATACGGATATCATTGAACCACTTTCACTGGATGAGGCTTTCCTGGATGTGACGGAGAACAAACAAGGAATCCGGCTTGCTGTAGATATAGCTTGTGAAATTAAAAAACGTATTCGGGAAGAATTGAACCTGGTAGCTTCCGCCGGTGTGTCTTACAATAAATTTTTGGCAAAGATTGCTTCGGACTATCGTAAACCCGACGGCTTGTGTACCATTCATCCGGATCAGGCAATGGATTTTATAGCTACTCTGCCTATTGAATCATTTTGGGGAGTAGGGCCAGTGACCGCTAAAAAAATGCATTCTTTGGGTATTCATAATGGATTACAGTTACGCACATGTTCGGTGGAAATGCTTATCCGGCAGTTTGGTAAGGTTGGTACATTGTATTATGATTTTGCCCGTGGAGTAGATCTTCGCCCGGTAGAAGCTGTTCGCATCCGTAAATCTATTGGTTGCGAACGAACATTAGAGAAAGATATCTCTTTACACTCTTCAGTTATTATTGAACTGTATCATGTGGCAGTGGAGCTGGTAGAGAGATTACATCGAAAGGAATTTAGAGGAAATACACTGACGTTAAAGATTAAGTTTCATGATTTTAGTCAGATAACGCGTAGTATCACCCAGGTTAATGAACTGATGAATTTGGATAAGATTCTTCCCTTAGCAAAACAGTTATTAAAAGAGGTGGATTATGAACATCACCCTATTCGGTTGATAGGACTTTCTGTTTCCAATCCGAAAGATGAAATGGAAGAGCAACACGGAGTGTGGGAACAACTTAGTTTTGAATTTAGTGACTGGGGATAAGGATTACAAAGTAGATATATAATGTGATGATAATACATTTTATAGGTAATAAATTTGCTGTAAAACAGAATATTATATATCTTTGCAGCATGACAATGACTTTTAAATCGGATTTGGTTTTATAAACAATCTGTATTTCTGATACAGATTGTCCTTTCGTTTGCTCTCGGATAACCCTTTTCGAGAGTGGTTTTCTATTATTATAATTCATGTTTAATCTACGTACAATGATGAAGGCATTGTTATGCTTTCCGTGTACGTAAAATATATTAAGATAATGAGTAACGAAAATAAAACAATTCACGATTTCGAACTTAATTTAATCTGTGATTTTTTTTCCAATATGGAACGACAAGGACCTGGAAGTCCTGAAGTAACACTGAAAGCATTGGGTTTTACGGATAACCTCAATGATAAATCTCTTATTGCCGATATTGGTTGTGGAACAGGTGGTCAGACAATGGTATTGGCTCAAAATGTTCCGGGGAAGATTATCGGGCTTGATTTTCTTCCTAATTTTATTGAGATTTTCAATCGTAATGCAAGGCAGTTGGGTTTGCAAGACAGGGTAAAAGGTATTGTGGGTTCAATGGATAATCTTCCTTTTCAAAATGAAGAATTAGATATGATTTGGTCGGAAGGAGCCATATATAATATTGGCTTTGAGCGTGGACTGAATGAGTGGCGCAAGTATTTGAAAACAGGAGGGTATATTGCTATTTCTGAAAGTTCGTGGTTTACAGATGAGCGCCCAGCGGAAATCAATAAATTCTGGATGGATGCATATCCTGAGATAGATACAATTCCTCACCAAATAGCCAAAATATGTAAAGCGGGATATCTTCCTGTTGCTACATTTATTCTGCCGGAAAATTGCTGGACAGAACATTACTTTGCTCTGAAAATTGCAGCCCAGGAGATTTTTCTTAATAAATATGCAGGAAATGAAACAGCCGAAGAATTTAGTGCACTTCAATCTGTTGAAGAAGAACTGTACCGTAAGTATAAAGAATTCTATGGTTATGTATTTTTCATCGCTAAAAAGATAAGACAATGATTAATTTAAATAATTATGGTTGGAATAGTAGATTAAACCAATTGAAACAAAAATCAACATATAGCACTTTTACTCATGGACGAATATCCATTGTACACCGTACCTGTTATGAAGTTATTTCTGAGAATGGACTATTTCAGTGTGAACTCACAGGAAATATGATGTATGGAAAATCGGATTTTGAATTACCTTGTACTGGCGATTGGATAATATTTCAACCGTTCGATGATAATAAAGGGATTATAGTTGATATGTTACCTCGTGAACGGACATTGTATCGCAGGAAAAGTGGAACAGTTGCGGATAAGCAAGCTATTGCTTCATATATTGATAAAGCGTTTATCGTGCAAAGTCTTGATAATAATTTCAATGTTCGCAGAATCGAACGCTTTATGGTTCAACTATTGGAAGAAAATATTAATTCTGTATTGGTACTTAATAAAGCAGATTGTGATTTTGATAAGCGGAAAGTTGATGAGCAAATGAAACATATTGTTCGTCAGATACCGGTATTTTTTACCAGTATCTACCAATCTCAGACTATTCTACAATTACGGGAATCGATATCAAAAGGTGAAACGGTTGTATTTGTCGGTTCCTCAGGTGTCGGAAAAAGTTCATTGGTTAATGCATTATACGGAAAAACGGTATTGCTTACGTCTGGTGTAAGTTTGGCCACGGGAAAAGGAAGGCATACTTCAACCCGGCGGGAAATGGTGCTAATGGACGAATCTGGAGTTTTAATCGATACTCCGGGAATCCGGGAATTTGGTTTAGCTATTGATAATTCCGATTCACTTATAGAAGCTTTGGAAATCTCTGATTATGCGAATATGTGTCGCTTCAGAGATTGCAGACATATAAATGAACCAGGATGTGCCGTTTTAGAAGCAGTAAACCGTGGTGTATTAGACCATAAAATTTATGAGAGTTATTTGAAACTTCGACGGGAAGCTTGGCATTTCTCCGCTTCGGAACATGAAAAACGTAGAAAGGATAAATCTTTTGCGAAACTAGTGGAAGAAGTAAAGAAGCGTAAGGTTAATTTCTAATTTTTATTTAAAGAGAAGGTGTGTCAAAAGTCTGAGAAAGCTATCAATATGTAACTTTAGAAACGCAGATTAACACAAATGACCGCGGATTTAATTTAATCTTTGTGTAAATTAGCATTAATCTGCGTTTTAATGATGGTTAATTTACTTTATTGACACACCCTCTCTTTTATTTCAATATAGACATAGATTTAGGAGATAGATAATTTTGATTATAGCCTGGAATTAACCGATGAATTTCAGGTAAATGAATTGTATAGATAAAAAGAAAGCGGAGAACCAATTTGACTCTTCGCTTTTGTTACATATAATATAGTGGTGTGTTTACATGGCAATCTGCTTTGAAAGCAGTTTTTGAAGTTGGCCATTCAAAGTCTGGCACATTGTTCCGTTTCCCATTGCATGATAACGTTTAATACGATACTGCAACATCATAATTTTTTCATTTGCATTCTTTTTCATAATCTTCATCTTTTTTTGCCCTCCACGTTTTGAAGAGCGGTTTTACATCTTGTTTTCTCTATTAACACTGCAAAGATACGAAAAGTTCACGAAAAATATGTTGTGCAACATAAAAATTATGCTTTTTACCCTCTTTTTTCTTAAAAGAGGCCGAAATGACAAGTGGATATTACAAATATATTACATAACTTTGTGCTCTATGATACTATTCTAACTGAGCAGATTTTGATTGTACCTTATTATATAATATAGAAATAAAATGAAAACATCGATTCACTTTTTCTCGTGCCTTTTGTTGGCTGTTTTCTTATTATCCTGTGGTGAGACTCATTTCCTGAAGGAGGAAGCATATCGTAACCAGGTGAAAGCTGATTTCGGAATAAAACAATTACAACTTCCTTTGGGTGATTTGTTTGCTATCTTTAATGATTCTACGTTGACTACTGCAGAACGGGAAGCGTTGATGTTTTTGTATGCTTATATGCCTATAGGAGATATCACTGACTATTCGGGAGACTATTATCTGGAAAATATCCGTTTGTCTGAACAGGCCCGGCAAGAAATGCCCTGGGGAAAGAAGATCCCAGAAGATGTTTTTCGTCATTTCGTACTTCCTGTCCGGGTGAATAATGAAAATCTGGATAATTCCCGTAGTGTGTTTTATGGTGAGCTGAAAGAACGCATTAAAAATCTTTCGATGCAGGATGCTATTCTTGAAGTAAATCACTGGTGCCATGAGAAAGTGGTTTATCGTCCGAGTGATGCCCGTACCAGTTCACCGTTAGCTTCTGTCAAGACGGCTTACGGACGTTGTGGTGAGGAGTCTACCTTTACCGTAGCTGCACTTCGGGCGGTGGGGATTCCTGCCCGGCAGGTATATACTCCGCGTTGGGCACACACAGATGATAATCATGCCTGGGTAGAGGCTTGGGCAGATGGTAAATGGTATTTTTTCGGAGCTTGCGAACCGGAGCCTGTCTTGAATCTGGGATGGTTTAACGCACCAGCCAGCCGGGGGATGCTGATGCATACAAAAGTATTTGGACGTTATAAAGGAGCAGAAGAAATCATGTATGAAACACCCAACTATACTGAAATTAATGTTATTGAGAACTATGCTCCTACGGCAAAAGCAGTTGTTACGGTGATAGACGCCGGTGGTAATCCTGTATCGGAGGCTAAAGTGGAGTTTAAGGTATACAATTATGCCGAGTTCTACTCAGTAGCTACTAAACGTACAGATGACGCCGGTCGGGTTTCATTAACAGCCGGTAAAGGAGATATGTTGGTGTGGGCTTCAAAAGGAGATAATTTCGGATTCAGTAAACTATCTTTTGGAAAAGAGAATGAACTGATACTTGTCCTTGATAAGAAACCGGGTGAGACGTATTCACTGACACTGGATATTGTTCCTCCTGCCGAAGGTACGGATTTGCCTGAAGTAACTCCGGAACAGCGGGCAGAAAACAATCGTCGTATGGCACAGGAAGATTCTATTCGTAATGCATATGTGGCTACCTTTGTCACAGAAGAACAAGGAGTGGCATTTGCCCGTAAGTATGCTATGGATGCTGAGTCTGTATCTCGTCTGTTAGTTGCTTCGAGAGGAAATCATCAGACATTGACCGATTTTCTTTCGGTTGCTGCCAAAGAGAAGAATGCAGAGCTTGCACTTAGTTTGCTCAGGTTGGTTTCAGATAAGGATTTGCGCGATGTAACACCGGAAGTGTTGGAAGATCATTTCCGCCATTCCGTTGCCGGGTATTGCGGAGAATATTATTATTCCTCTATTCTCAATCCGCGGATAGCAAATGAAATGCTGACTCCTTATAAAGAGTTTTTCCAGAAAGCAGTTTCAGCTAATGAGGTGGAACACTATCGAAAAAATCCGCAGGCATTGGTAGCTTGGTGCAAAAAGAATATTGCTATTAATAATGAGTTGAATTCACAACGTATTCCTATGTCGCCTGCAGGTGTATGGAAAGCATCGGTAGCTGATGAAAAATCACGGGATATTTTCTTTGTAGCGCTGGCACGTGCTTTAGGTATTTCTGCCTGGATAGACGAGGTGACAGGAAAAATACAATATAAAGATTTTGCTAATAACAGATTGAAGAATGGAGAAACCTTCGATGTGGATTTTGAGGTGGCCGAACAGACCCAGGCACCTTCAGGTGTTGTAAAAGCCACTTATCAGCCTATCCGATCACTCGATAATCCCAAGTATTACTCTCATTTTACACTGTCACGTTTTAAGGAGGGTACTTTTCATCTGTTGAACTATGATGAAGGTACTACTTCCTGGGAAAATCTGTTGAAGAATGGTACACGGCTGGATGCCGGTTATTATATGCTTACCACCGGAACCCGCCTTGCCAATGGTTCTGTACTTGCTAATCTCTCTTTCTTCAATGTAGAAAAAGACCAGGTGACAACGACTGCTTTGACAATGCGGCAAAGTGAAACTCAGGTGCAGGTTATCGGTAATTTTAATTCTGAGTCTATGTATCGTCCGGTAGAGGGTAGTGATGTGCAAAGTATCTTGCAAGCTTGTGGACGTGGTTACTTTGTTGTGGGTATACTGGGCGCAGGGCAGGAGCCTACCAATCATGCTCTGAAAGATATTGCTGCATTGGGTAGCGATTTTGAGAAGTGGGGACGTAGAATGGTATTTCTTTTCCCCGATGAAGAACAGCATAAAAAGTTCCATCCGGCAGAATTCCCAGGATTACCTTCTACTATCCTTTATGGGGTGGATGTGAACGGAAGCATTCAAAAGCAAATTGCGGAATCTATGAAATTGTCGAATTCCGAAACATTGCCGATATTTATCATCGCTGATACATTTAATAGGGTAGTCTTTGTCTCTCAGGGATATACTATTGGATTGGGAGAACAATTGATGAAGGTAGTGCATGGTTTATAGGGAAGACAAGTTGCAATAATAGTTAATTATTTGTGTAGAGTGTGTTTTCATTAAAAATAATTATTACGTTTGCAGCGATTATGATAAAGTATGCATTTTACATATTGATAGGTATATTTTTTGTATTGGGACTGAATATAGCTCCCGGACAAGAATTATCCGGACTTCAGAATGAAATTGAAGTCCGGGTAGGTGATACCCCTCAATCTGTAAAGTCTGCTTGTATTCTATCTTCCAGAACAGATAATGATTGTGTCAGAGATACGCATTCTGTATTTCATGATGAATCATCTGATTATAAGGTTTGTGACGGGATTCTTTCCAGCCTCTCCGGTTCAAGGAATGTGGCACCGTTTAAACTACTGAAATTTAATAAGCCAACTTCTGTTATACAGATTCTTAGTGCACTCAGTGTTCAGTTACCCGAGAGCAAGTACAGGAATTTACCTTGCAGTACCAGTTGCATGAAGTATTCGTGTGGATACTATATCTATACGTTAGCTCATATTCTTATTTAGCCAATTCACAGTTCCATCCATTTGCAGAGTAAGTAATTTTTATACTTTCTCAGCTTTCTGTCGGGTGTGTACTGCCTTCTTTTTCAATCTTACGAGAATATAACTGTCAATCTAAAGAAAATAGGAGTATGTCCATAGATAAAAAATGGATATACCTCCCGAGTATTAATTGATATCCGGGGAAAAGATATTGTAGTTTCGTTGTGATAACGGGATAAGCATCATATAAGGACAAGATGTAACCGAAGTGATTCAGGCAGATGCATCAGCCGATTGGCCTTATATGGATGAATGAGGAAAGCCCAATGGAATTAAAAGAATTTCATGTGTGTCTAAATAATAGTTTACCATTGGGCGCCTCTTCTTTACTTTGAAACGAACTAATAACTTAAAATATATTGCTATGTTAAAATTATTATTAGCCACTTTTGCCATGATGGGACTTACGTTCGTCATAGGCTTTTTCGTAGCTGCAGTGATAAAACTTATTGCAAGTGCAGCCGATTCACTCGATTTCTATAGTTCTCATCAGGTAGAACTCCAACGATTACGGCGTTTAAAGAAAGTACGTCAGAATATGGAACGTTTGTTGTGGCACAATGTCGTGACAGAACAGGATGGTTCGGGCGATAAACGGGAAGATTACAGTCGTGGTATTAATCGGGATATCATTCGTTACCACGGATATTATCATGGGGTAAGTCCGGGTGCATCCGATGATAATCTGTTGGAGTATTATTACCCTGAAGATACCCACATCGTTTATCTTGAAAAACGAGAAGAAATGCTTCAACAGCATAAAGATAACAGTAAGAAATCGTCTACCAATACCAAATAATAAACTTATCATATCATGGAAAATATAGACTTTATGAGCTTGTTCCAGGGAGTGGGAACAATGATGGAGAGTGGCTGGCTGCTCGCAAGTGCCCGTGTGTTTCTTGTCGCTTTAGGGTTTCTGCTTATTTATCTGGGCTGGAAAGGTGTGCTGGAACCGATGGTAATGATACCGATGGGATTGGGAATGATAGCCATCAACTGTGGTACGCTGATAATGCCGGACGGTACATTGGGAAACTTATTTCTCGATCCGATGCTTTCTGATACAGATGAGTTGATGAATACCATGCAGATTGATTTCTTACAACCGGTTTATACATTGACTTTCAGTAATGGATTGATAGCCTGTTTTGTGTTTATGGGTATCGGTACGTTGCTTGATGTAGGTTTTCTGCTCCAGAAACCATTTGCAAGTATATTTTTGGCATTGTGTGCCGAACTGGGTACTTTTTTAACCGTTCCTATTGCTTCTGCTTTGGGATTGACACTTAAGGAGAGTGCTTCGGTGGCTATGGTTGGCGGAGCAGACGGACCAATGGTGCTCTTTACTTCACTGGCACTGGCAAAGCATCTGTTTGTTCCTATCACAGTAGTAGCATATCTCTATTTGGGGTTGACGTATGGTGGATATCCTTATTTAGTAAAACTAATGGTTCCCAAACGTTTGCGTGCTATTAAGATGACTACAAAGAAGGCCCCTAAAAATTACGATGCAAAAGTAAAACTGGCTTTCTCTGCTATTCTGTGCGCAGTGTTGTGCTTCTTATTTCCGGTAGCATCACCTTTGTTTTTCTCTTTATTTATAGGTGTGGCTGTGCGTGAGTCCGGGATGAAGCATATTTATGACTTTGTGAGTGGCCCGTTACTGTATGGTTCTACTTTTATGCTTGGATTGTTACTGGGAGTACTTTGTGATGCCCATTTGCTACTTGATCCAAAAATCCTGAAATTACTGGTTTTAGGTGTTATCGCCCTGCTTTTCTCTGGTATTGGAGGCATCTTGGGAGGGTATGTTATGTACTTTATCAAAAAGGGCAATTATAATCCGGTGATTGGTATTGCTGCTGTTAGCTGTGTGCCGACAACTGCAAAAGTAGCACAGAAGATAGTTAGTAAAGACAATCCTAACTCTTTTATTCTTGGTGATGCTTTAGGAGCCAATATCTCCGGCGTCATCACCTCTGCTATCATAACTGGTATCTATATAACGATTATACCATACTTGTAAGATGGGGGGGGGATTAGTGATAAGTGATTAGTACCATGCGGCAATACGATGGTGCAATTTACTTATTACTATTCGCTTATCACTACTCACTAATCACTACTCACTAATCACTAATCACTACTCACTGCTTTTATCGTCTTTTCCACCCTTTCTGCCGTAGTTATCTGTTTGGTGTATTCGTCAATTTGTACTGTTCCTCCCATTGAAACGGCAGGATTTCGGTATTGCATGTCACTTATCACTGTTTCCCGTGCAGAGAAGTGGAATTCTTCAATTCCTGTTTCTGAGGCAATACGTGCTATGTTTTTTTCGTTTACACCACAGCCGGCAAGTAGGATGATCCGTCCGGCAGCTTGTCTCTGGAGTTCTTTTAATAAAGGAATCCCGGCTTCTGCGGTTGCTTGTTGTCCGGAAGTCAGTATGCGGTTACAGCCTGATTCTATAATCTCTTCCAATGCCTTCTGTGGATTACGGCATACATCGAAAGCCCGGTGAAAGGTAACTGATAGTCCGTCAGCAGCTGCTACCAACTCCTTCATTAGAGGCATGTCAACTTCTCCGTCTGGTGTCAGACAGCCCAATACAACACCGTCTGCACCTGCTTTCTTTGCTATTTCTATATCCCTTAACATCGTTTTTATCTCTAAGGGTGAATAGAGAAAATCACCTCCCCGGGGGCGGATTATTACATGGAGTTTGATATGTAACAATTCCCGTGCAACAACAATTTCACCATACGAAGGCGTTGTTCCTCCTTCCGGTATGCCGGCACACAGTTCTACACGATCTGCCCCACCTTGCTGTGCAGCCAGGCAACTCTCTACCGAGTTGGTACATATCTCGAATTTATACTTTCTCATAGCAGGAAAACGTTATTAAAAAAGGGCGAATTGCTTCGCCCTTATCTTGATATTCTTCTTTATTCATTTTTTTATTTAGCAAAGCTAACCGCACGTGTTTCACGGATTACGGTAATCTTCACCTGTCCCGGATAAGTCATTTCGTCCTGTATCTTCTTCGCAATTTCACCCGACAGGCTTTCTGTTTGCTTATCGTCAATCTTATCTGCACCTACGATAACGCGGAGTTCGCGTCCCGCCTGGATGGCATAAGTCTTTGTTACTCCCGGATAAGCCATAGCCAATTGCTCCAGGTCGTTGAGACGTTTGATATACGCTTCTACTATTTCGCGGCGTGCTCCCGGACGTGCACCGGAGATAGCATCACATACCTGTACGATCGGAGCGAGCAAGCTTGTCATTTCCGTTTCGTCATGGTGAGCACCGATAGCATTGCAGATATCCGGTTTCTCTTTGAATTTCTCGGCTAACTTCATACCAAGTAATGCGTGCGGCAATTCTGGTTCTTCATCAGGCACTTTACCAATATCGTGCAACAATCCGGCACGTTTTGCTTTTTTAGGGTTCAAGCCCAGTTCCGATGCCATTACAGCACAGAGATTCGCAGTTTCGCGAGCGTGTTGCAGCAAGTTCTGACCATAAGAAGAGCGGTATTTCATCTTACCGATGATACGGATCAATTCCGGATGTAATCCGTGGATACCGAGGTCAATAGTGGTACGTTTACCGGTTTCGATGATTTCTTCTTCAACCTGTTTACGTACTTTGGATACTACCTCTTCAATACGTGCAGGGTGGATACGTCCGTCGGTTACCAACTGGTGCAAAGCCAGACGGGCTATCTCACGACGTACGGGGTCAAATGCAGAAAGAACGATTGCTTCCGGAGTGTCATCTACTACGATTTCTACACCTGTAGCAGCTTCCAGTGCACGGATATTACGTCCTTCACGACCGATAATACGTCCTTTGATTTCGTCAGATTCAATGTGGAATACGGTTACAGAGTTCTCAATGGCTGTTTCCGTAGCTACCCTCTGAATAGACTGTATCACAATGCGTTTTGCTTCTTTACTGGCTGTCAGCTTGGCATCGTCCATGATATCATTGATGTAGGACTGCGCCTGTGTTTTGGCCTCTTCTTTCAAAGATTCTACCAAGCGTTCTTTTGCTTCTTCGGCAGACAAACCGGAAAGTGCTTCCAGCTTTTCTATCTCCTGATGTTGCAGTTTGTCCAGTTCTTCTTTCTTCTTATCAACAATTCCCAGTTGGGCTTCCAGATTTTCTCTTACGGCGTCAGCTTCTGCTTTCTTGCGCTGAATCTCTTCCTGACGCTGGCTCAATACCATTTCGCGCTGTTTCAATTTATTTTCAGCCTGCTGAATCTTTTGATTACGTTGCGCTACTTCTTTTTCCAGATCTGCTTTTTTGTTGAGGAATTTCTCCTTAACTTCCAGCAATTTGTTTTTCTTTATCACTTCCGCTTCGGTTTCCGCCTCTTTCAAGACGTTATCGTATTTGGCCTTTAGTCCGTATCGGAATAATACGTATGACAATATGCCACCTACGATGAAGCAAGCAATGGATGCTACTATTGTTACTAACATTGTAATTTAATTTAAGTATAAATAAAAACGCACCGCAAATACGAGGAAATTCTTTCTCCCGAGTATCTTGCAGTGCGTGGGTTTTCTATAAATTTGTTGATAGGACGTGTTTTCACTCGCCCTTGAAATACTCTTCGAGCATTTCCGTCAATTCTTCTATCTTCTCTGTATACGGACCGGTATCGTTACGTTGCCTTAGTTTTAGATTCTCCTGTGAAAACTGATAGGCTACCATAGCTATTAATTTCTCAGGTTCCAGGCTTTTGTAATGCTCCCGATAAGCATTGAGCTTGATATTTACCTGTTTGGCTGCTTCTCTCATCAATTCTTCCTCGTCACGGTTGATTGTGATAGGATAATATGAGTCTGCAATTTGCAGGTTTATCTTTATTTTATCGTTCATACACCTCTTCTTTTATTCATTCAACAGAGCGATGCATTTGTCGACTTCACGCACTAATTTGGACAATCGCAGCTTTGTCTCTTTTACATCGCTGCCGTTAAGGCTGATTGCCGTAGCTGTTTTTAGGTTCGTGTAGCTTCTTTCCAATTCTTTATATTCAGCCAGTATCCTTTCGTTTTCTTTCTTCTCCTCTTCGAGAAGTTGCTTAAGTTCAGCATTTTCACGCTTTAATTCATCGTGAAGATAGATTAAATGCCGTAGTCTCGCTTCAAAGGTACTTAATAGCTTTTTTGCTTCTTCTGTCATTACTACACCAAAATTGTACACAAAAATACAATTAAGTCTGAGATTACAAAAACTTTTCCGCAGAAATTAGTCGTTTGTGCTGAAAATAACTATTAGATGGATGTTTACTATCGGAGTTAAGTAGAGACAAGGTGCATACTTTTTAGTGGTTCTTTCTTTATATCCTGCTATCATTAACTTCTGAAGTTTACTATCAAAACACCCGGATGTTCTTGCTGAAAACATCCCCATGTTATTGTATAAAACATCCGGATGTTTTGCTTTCTTACTACAAGAGTTATGCCTCTAACAAATTGGTATATAGTTGCTGATAGAGTATGTTGTTGGGTGTAGTTTAAACCTGTACTTAATTGACCTCTTTATTGTTACTGAATTTGAATTAAATATTTCTATAAATTAATTTATTAAATAATTTAGTTTATAAAATAAACTGCCTATATTTGCATCGGATTTAAATCTTTGATGCAATGTATTTAATTCGTTTATTAAATCAGAAAATACAATGGAAGACATTATTTTGAAAATATTGGGAGTTTGGTGTGCTATGGTTATCGTAGCCTTATATTATAGTTTTGAGTACAACAGGTAGTCGAATAATTTAAAGGACATAAGATATATGGAAAACAAGAAACTGAATGAGAAAGAAAGTTTAGAACTTATTTCTCAAATGATTCAAAACACGCGGACAAGAGTTGAAAAGGACGGTGGTACTCCTTTTTTGATATGGGGGTATGGAACAGTGATTATTTCATTACTGGTATGGTATATGGTTGCGTCGACCGGAAAGTATGAGTGGCAATATTTATGGTTTCTTTTGCCGGCTATCGGATTTCCTGGCACTCTTTGGGTGACTAGAAAGAATGAATCGCCTGTAAAGACTTATATAGATCGGGTTGTAAACTATATCTGGATTGTATTTGGGAGTGCTGGTTTTTTGGTATCATGTGTTTCTATTGCCTATCCTCTTCCTATTTTGTTTATTATTCTTTTGCTTATGGGAATGGGAGTGATATTGACTGGAATGGTGATACACTCTAAAATAGCACTGATAGGTGGTTTGCTGGGAGTGCTATCTTCTTTGGGATGTATTTGGGTAACCGGTGTAAATCAGATACTTGCTTTTGCTCCTGCTTTCATCTTTATGATGATTATTCCCGGACATATGATAAATTACAGTGCAAATATAAAGAAATAAGAAGGGGAAATGATTATGAAAGATACTTCGACACGTTTCGAGCGTTTTTGTACTTCTTGGAAATTCTTCCTGGTGCTGATAGTTTTACAGTTTGTATTAATGCCAGTGGCTACTAAAGGTTTTCGCTTTGAAGAGATGGGGCAGATTATCTTCACTACACTGGGACATGCTTTGATAAACCGCTTTTATCCTTATTCCTTTATATTTCAGTGGATGGCACTTGCATTGATTGTAGCCTTACTGTTTTTTAGAAATAGAATCGGGCGTTTTTTCTCGGCTTATGTGGGAGCCTGTTATTTGTTGTATGCAGTTATTCAGAGCATAGCCATTACTAATAAATATGGAGTCAGCGTGGTAACGGTCAATCTGGTAATGATGTCATTTGTTGCTTTTGTCTGGTTTCGGGATTGCTGGAAGGGAGAGAATGAGTATGACTTCTCCAATCTCAATTGGAGAACAGCATGGCTGATTCCTGTAGCTTTTTTCTGTTTATGGTTTCCTATGGATTTGTTGAATGTGAAACCGGATTTTAATCCGGCCTATCTCTTTTCGGGCTATGCATCGCTGGCTTTTTGTCCAATGACTCCTGTGTTTCTGACATTGCTTACGTTATGTCGTCCTCGAATTAATATGACTACTTACAGGGTGACAGCAATGGTAGGGCTTATTATCGGAGTTTATAATATGGGACAATTTGCTTCCCCTGCGGGTTTTTATTTAGGAATGTATCATTTACCTTTGTTGCTTGTTTCTTTATATGCATTGTTGAGTAGCAAACGGTTGAAATAAATAGTTAAGAAAAATGGAAGATAAGAAATTGAATGAACAAGAGAGCCTGGCGCTGATAGCACAGATGATTCAAAATAGTAAAAAAGGTTTGGTGGTAGGAAGTGGTAACTCCTTTTTGTTCTGGGGATATTTAACGCTTGCCGTTTCTATTGCAATTTTTGTATTACTTTATTTCACAGGAAGTCAGAGTTGGTTCTGGCTTGGAAGTGTCATTCCGGTAATAGGATGTTTGTATATCTGGTGGATGTCCCGGAGAGATGGGAAAAGAACTATGAGTTATGTTGATAAAGTGATTTCTAATGTATGGCAAATAGTGGGGGGAACTTGTGCCATTATTGCTCTGTTGGCTTTGAATTATGGAAACAACATTGCTATATTACCTCTGCTGTTACTTGTGTTATCCGTTGGTGCAGGTATAACAGGCTCTGTTATTCAGGAAAAGTCATTCTATAACTGTGCCGCTTTTGGTATCGCTATTTCTTTAGGTATGCTTTTTAATATCAACACCATCGTAGAAGGTCCTTTACCTCAGGTTTTTGCTTTTGCCCTTGCTATTGTAGTGGTGATGATCATTCCGGGACATATTGTCAATCATAAAGCAAAGAGAAACAATGTTTAAAGAACTGAATCCGTTACTCCATTCCGAACTTCGCCTGGCGGTGATGTCGTTGCTTATTTCTGTAGAGGAAGCGGACTTTGTCTATATCCGTCAGCAGACAGGAGCTACGGCAGGGAATCTGAGTGTGCAGATTGATAAACTGAACAAAGCGGGTTATGTGGAAGTGACAAAGACTTTTAAGGGAAAGATGCCGTGTACTATCTGTAAAATTACGCCGCAAGGGGTCGATGCTTTTGAAGAGTATGTAGAGGCGTTGAAGAGCTATATTATAAAATAAGTTCAGATATAGTTGATTGAAATGCAGATTTGATCACCTTTGAATTTGTTTCACCACACAGAGTTTCATAGAGCTTTATTATCCGGATAAAACGCAGATTAACGCGAATGGCGCAGATTAAAATCCTGTCATTCTTTATTTATACTTGTTTTTCTTTGCGAAAATCTGTGCTAATTTGTGTCTCAATCAGGTAATAAAAGTTCATGAACCTCAGTGTTACTCTGTGGTGAATTGATTTCTTTTTTATCTGTTCTTCATAAATAGACGAATACGTTCAAGTATTAGTTCCAGAAATTTTTCTGTAATATTATTTTTTGCATTTGTTAGAATAGATATTTTATTCCTATTATATTTGGGTCTGTCAGATTCTGCAAGCTTAGTAGCGAATTGTAACAGACAATATGCACATTCTAAATCTGCAAGGCCGAATCTGTCCCAGTCAAAAGTATCTAATCCTTCATAGAAATTTTCTAAAAAGATATAGACGTCCTCAGAAGTTTCCATGTCTTTTTTTACAGAGCAGGGGCATGGGTATTCATCATCAAAAATTCTTTTTTTCATGGCTTTGTTTGTTTCTGAGAGTTGTCTATTCTTTCGAATAATTCTTTCCAACACATGGTACGAACTGCGTCTTTGTCTGTTAATCTGGAACGTTCCATTTTTGATATTTTTATGTGTAGGTTTGAAATAATTTCCTTTTGTTGCTCTATGCGTATCCACATGAAGGCAATAATGGTGAGTAGTAGGGTGAACAATAGTGTAGCAATTGTACCAACAACGTAGAATCTTTCTTCGGATAAATAAAAAGTGTGCCCCATATATATTTCTTTTTAAATTTTAATTGGGGCATAAAAAACGCACCCAATCCAATATAGTCCACCTAGGGTGCTGCAAACAACCCGAATACACTTATACTGAACGGGTGCGCATATCGTTGTAAAACAACATACGTATCCCTGTTCAGTTCAGGTGTATTCATTTAAAAATTGCAGCTTTTAGGTGAACACTAAACTGAATAAAAATGATACTCTATTTAAGTATCACTGCAAATATAGCGAAAAGAAAATACATTGCAATAAGATGGAGTATTTATTCCGGGATTTCAATAAAAAGAATGATCATATCAGCTATCCGATGTACTCTAAATTATTTTTGCTTATAGTGTTTGTTTTGGGTTGATAAAATTATTATTATCAAAATAAGAAATTTATTTTCACTATCTTTGTGAAAATAACGAGCTGTTTTCTTTCATTGAATACGATAGTAAACGAGAACAAATATGAAACGTTGTAAGATAACAATTTTAAAAACAACTCTTAATGAAGAACTGGCTAAAGAATATGCCGGTCCGGATTTCACAAAATGCCCGATGATGAGAGAAGGGCAAGTGTTTTATGCGGATTATGCTAAGCCCGAAGGTTTTTGTGATGAGGCGTGGAAAGCTATTTATCAGTATGTATTTGCTTTAGCACATGGTTCCGGTATCTTTTATGTGACAAAATAGAGAAAATAAATATAGTATATGTTGAAAATATTAGTAACCTACGCCGTACAAGGCGAATTTGCAGAGATTAAATGGCCCGATGTGGAAGTGTATTATGTGCGTACCGGTATTGGTAAAGTAAAAGCAGCTTTTCATCTGGCCGAAGCAATTCGTCAGGTAGAGCCGGATATTGTGATAAATATGGGTACAGCAGGGACAATCAATCATCGGGTAGGAGATGTATTTGTTTGCCGTCATTTCATCGACAGGGATATGCATAAACTTGCAGGATTGGGATTAAGTTATGAGTTGGATACCTCTGCATTGCTTGAACAGAAAGGTTTCTGTCGGCATTGGACTGAATCGGCTACCTGTAATACCGGTGATAGCTTCCTTACCGAATTGACCGATATTGAAGGAGATGTGGTTGATATGGAAGCCTATGCGCAGGCGTTTGTTTGTACTTCCAAAGAGATTCCTTTTATTTCAGTGAAATTTGTATCGGACGTGATTGGGCAGAACTCTGTAAAACATTGGGAAGACAAACTGGCTGATGCCCGTACCGGATTATCTCATTTCTTCAATGTTTTGAAAGAAAGTATATGATAGGTAACTCCTGAAGCAATCAGAAATAGTAGTATCTTAACCCATACCAATGGGATGAGGAAAAAGATGCAATAAAGCATAGTGCCCCACATTAGTAGTAATGAGATGATTTTTGCCCGTAACGGTATTGCTTTGTTTTCGCGAAAATTACGAATATAAGGGCCGAGGTGTTTCTGATTCAGTAACCATTGATACAAGCGTGGCGACCCTTTGAAATAGAGTGCGGCAGTAAGTAACAGGAAAGGGGTTGTAGGGAGTAGTGGTAGAAAGATACCCAGAACGCCCAGTGCCAATGATACAGTTCCTAAAATGATACAGATAGTTTTCATTCTGCAAATGTAGAAAAAATAACGATGTTTGCAGAATGGAAATATGATTTTGTATTACCTTTGCCCTTGCATCGAGGTGACATTAGATGCAGGACTTTTTAAATATATATGACGATGTATACAGTAATTAAACGCCTGGAAGTGTCGGCTGCACATAGCCTGAACCTTTCATATAGTAGTAAATGTGAAAATCTTCATGGTCACAATTGGGTTATCACAGTCTACTGCCGTTCTGCGGAACTCAATGCCGATGGGATGGTAGTGGATTTTAGCCATATCAAGAAGGCTGTAAAAGAAAAGCTGGATCACCAGAATCTGAATGAAGTGCTTCCTTTTAATACTACTGCTGAGAATATAGCCCGTTGGGTTTGTGAACAAGTCCCGCATTGTTTCAAAGTAGAAGTACAGGAGTCTGAATCAAACACGGCTATCTATGAGAAAGATTAACGAAATTTTTTATACTCTGCAAGGTGAGGGGTATCATACAGGTACCCCTGCTGTTTTTGTCCGTTTCTCGGGATGCAATTTGAAGTGTAGCTTTTGTGACACCCGTCATGAAGAAGGTACGATGATGACGGATGAAGAAATTATAGCTGAAGTGAAAAAATATCCAGCTGTTATGGTGATACTTACCGGAGGTGAACCCTCTCTGTGGATTGATGATAATTTTATTGATCTTTTACATCAGGCAGGGAAGTACGTTTGTATTGAAACGAATGGTACTCGTCCGTTGCCGGCTTCTATCGACTGGATAACCTGTTCGCCCAAGCAGGGTGTAAAATTAAGCTTAAACAAGATAGATGAAGTGAAAGTTGTCTATGAAGGACAAAATATTGACGTTTATGAGTTGCTTCCCGCCGAACATTTTTTCCTCCAACCTTGTTCTTGTAGTAACACCGCATTGACGGTGGACTGCGTGATGCGACATCCCAAATGGAGACTAAGCCTGCAAACGCACAAACTGATAGATATTCAGTAGCCATGAGTTACAAGTTACTGACTCGTAACTCGTAACTCATAGCTCATAACTAATAACTAACTAATTATGAAAGTAGGTTTATTTATTCCTTGCTACATCAATGCTATTTATCCTGATGTGGGGGTAGCATCGTATAAACTTCTGAAGAGTTTAGGGGTAGATGTTGATTATCCGTTAGATCAGACATGCTGTGGGCAACCGATGGCAAATGCGGGGTTTGAGGACGAAGCCTCTAAACTGGCGCTTCGTTTCGATGACTTGTTTAAACAGTACGATTACATTGTGGGCCCTTCCGGGAGTTGTGTGGCTTTTGTCAAATTGAATCATCCGGGTATCTTGGCTAAGGAAGGGCATCAATGCGAAAGTGCTGGCAAGATTTATGATCTTTGTGCTTTTATTCATGATGTGATTAAGCCCGAAAAACTGAAAGCCCGTTTTCCGCATAAAGTGAGTATCCATAATAGTTGTCACGGTGTGCGCGAACTCATGTTATCTGCTCCGAGCGAGCTGAATATTCCTTACTTTAATAAACTGCGCGACCTCCTTCAGCTGGTTGAAGGAATAGAAATCTTTGAGCCCAGTCATGTAGATGAATGCTGTGGTTTCGGTGGTATGTTTGCTGTCGAAGAACAGGCCGTATCTGTCTGTATGGGTCGTGATAAGATAAGACACCATATGGAAACCGGAGCGGAATACATCACCGGAGCCGATAGTTCTTGTCTGATGCATATGCAAGGCGTTATCGAACGTGATAAACTGCCTGTCAAAATCATTCACATAGTAGAAATCTTAGCGTCGCAATTATGAGTACCAAACATGCAAAGGCTGCCGAGAAATTCTTAGAGAATCCTGTAATGGCAGCATGGCACAATGAAACCCTTTGGATGGTTCGTGCCAAACGAGATAAAATGAGCAAAGAGGTCCCCGAGTGGGAAGATTTGCGGGAAAAGGCATGTGAGCTGAAACTTTATTCTAACAGCCACCTTGACGAGCTTTTGGTAGAGTTTGAGAAGAATGCGACTGCCAATGGTGCTATCGTTCATTGGGCGAAAGATGCCGATGAATACTGTGCTATTGTTTATGAGATTCTTAATAGTCATGGGGTACACCGTTTTGTGAAAAGCAAATCCATGCTTGCCGAAGAGTGCGAACTCAACCCTTTCCTTATAGAGAGAGGTATTGATGTTGTGGAATCCGATCTTGGTGAACGTATTCTGCAATTGATGCATTTGCCACCGAGTCATATCGTGTTGCCTGCCATTCATATTAAACGTGAACAGGTAGGTGAGCTCTTTGAGAAGGAGATGGGGACGGAGAAAGGCAATTTTGACCCTACTTATCTGACACATGCTGCTCGTAAGAATCTGCGGAATATATTTCTGAATGCAGAGGCTGCCATGACAGGAGCCAACTTTGCCGTAGCTTCTACCGGAGACATTGTGGTGTGTACTAACGAGGGGAATGCCGATATGGGAACCTCTTGTCCTACACTGAATATTGCTGCATTCGGTCTTGAAAAGATAGTTCCTGATATGGAGTCATTGGGAGTATTTACCCGGTTATTGGCTCGTTCGGCTACCGGACAGCCTGTGACTACTTATACTTCGCATTATCGTAAACCACGTGAAGGGGGTGAATATCATATTATCATTGTGGATAATGGACGTAGTGAGATTCTTGCTCATCCCGATCATATCAAGACACTGAACTGTATTCGTTGTGGTGCTTGTATGAATACCTGTCCGGTATACCGTCGTAGCGGTGGTTATTCGTATACGTATTTTATTCCCGGTCCTATCGGTATCAATTTGGGGATGGCACACAATCCGGAGAAGTATTATGATAATCTTTCGGCCTGTTCACTCTGTATGTCTTGTTCTGATGTTTGTCCGGTAAAGGTAGACCTTGCCGAGCAAATTTACAAATGGCGTCAGATACTCGATAAAATTGGAAAGGCAGATACCGGAAAGAAGATCATGTCTGGCGGAATGAAGGCATTGATGGATCGGCCTGTGTTGTTTAATGCAGCTTTGTGGGCAGCTCCGATGGTCAATCATTTACCACGTTTCATCAAGTATAATGATCTCGATGCATGGGGGAAAGGGCGAGAACTTCCGAAATTTGCCGGTGAGTCATTCAATGAGATGTGGAAGAAGAATAAAGTACAAGGAAAGGAGGATACGAAATGAGTAGTAGAGAAGAAATATTAGCCAATATTCGCAAGAATACGCAAAAGCGTTTTGACTATCCGGAGTGGCAAATAAAGACAACGGTCTATCCTGATGTGATAACTGAATTTTGTGAAATGACTCGCGCAGTAGGTGGTGAGGCGATGCTTCTGGGAAAGGAAGAAGAGGTCAATGCTGTCATCCGCCGGACCTATCCTGAGGCTACACGTATTGCTTCGGATTTAGATGAAGTGACTTGTGCTACATTCAATCCTGATGAATTAGATCGTGCACAAGATCTGGATGGTACGGACGTAGCCGTAGTAGCAGGAGAATTGGGTGTTGCTGAAAATGCTGCTGTATGGATACCCCAGACAGTAAAGTATAAAGCTCTTTACTTCATAACAGAGAAATTGGTGATAATTCTTGATCGTAACCGGATTGTCAGCAATATGCATGAAGCTTATGAAATAGTAAAAAATGAAAAATATGAATTCGGTACATTTATCTCCGGTCCTTCCAAGACAGCTGATATAGAGCAGGCTTTGGTGATGGGAGCACATGGGGCAAGAGATGTACTGGTTATTCTTAAATAATGTACCAGTACGCCATGCGGGATGATTTATCGTCTGTTGATAGCGCGGCCAATTGGCCAATTGGCATATTAGCACATTGAAAAATTAGTATATATGTATGCAAATAAAGTAAAGAAAGTAGTTGCTGTTCATGACCTTTCGGGAGTTGGAAGGGTATCTCTTACAATTGTTATTCCCATTCTTTCGTCTATGGGTTTTCAGGTATGTCCGTTGCCTACGGCTGTATTATCAAGTCATACGCAATATCCCAATTTCTCATTCCTTGATTTGACGGAAGAGATGCCTAAGATTATTTCTGAATGGAAAAAACTGGGTATGCAGTTTGATGCTTTTTATACGGGCTATCTCGGCTCTTCGCTTCAGATACAAATTGTGTCGGACTTCATAGACGATTTTCGTCAACCGGAAAGTCTTGTGGTAGTAGATCCTGTTTTGGGTGACAATGGTAAACTGTATGCTAACTTTCATGATTCTATGATAAAGGAGATGCGCCAGCTGATAACTAAAGCTGATGTCATCACTCCTAATCTTACTGAATTATTTTATTTACTCGACTTACCATATAAAGAACAGAATACAGATGAAGAGCTGAAATTTTATCTCCGTCAACTTTCAGATCAGGGACCGGAGGTAGTTATTATTACGAGCGTCCCTGTGCTGAATGATATCCATAAGACGTCTGTATATGCCTATAATCGTTCCGGGAATCGTTTTTGGAAAATAACCTGTCCTTATCTACCAGCCCATTATCCGGGAACGGGAGATACTTTCACCAGTGTTATTACCGGAGCTTTATTACAAGGTGACAGCCTGCCTATTGCTCTTGATCGTGCTACGCAATTTATCCTTCAGGGTATCCGTGCTACATTTGGTTACGAGTACGATAATCGGGAAGGCATTCTTCTGGAAAAGGTATTACATAATCTTGATATGCCTATCCAGAGTAGTAGTTACGAGCTTATTTGACAAGGAAGTAGATGACTTAAAAGTCTCATAAAGTTATTAATATGTAACTTTAGAAACGCAGATTAACGCTAATTTACGCAAAGATTAAGTTTGCGAAAATTAGCGTTAATCTGCGTTCGCTCTTATTGATATTTTATTGCTTCAATCCATCTGCTGTTTCTACCAGCCTGAGGAATTCCCTTCGATACCCTCTTTCATCATTATCCAATGCTGTTTTTACCATTGCAATAACTTGTGTATATGTTGCATCTCCTTTAAAGTCGGAATCGCGAAGTAACTGCCCGAACATGGCTACTGCCGCAGCAAAACGGAAATCAGAGGATACATTGTTTCCTTTATTATCAACAAGTGGGAGTTCTAATTTCTTGCTGATATCTTCGTCCGGTGCTTTATAGCGCAATTTTACTGTAAGTAGTTCTTTTGAACCTGTGGTTGGTTGGAGAGCAGGTTTTACCTTCTTCTGATATTTTAAATCATCCACTTTGTTCACGAAATTACTTTCCACACCTGCGGGTACTACTTCATAAAAAGCAGTTACTGTATGTCCCGCTCCCATTTCACCGGCATCTTTTGCGTCATTATTAAAATCCTCATCTTTCAACAGGCGGCTTTCGTAACCGATGAGGCGGTATGCCTGCACTTGAGATGGATTAAATTCTATTTGTAATTTTACATCTTTGGCTACTGTGTGCATAGTAGCTCCAAACTCATTTACCAATACTCTGTTGGCTTCTTGCAGATTATCAATATAGGCATGATTCCCATTTCCTTTTTCAGCAAGTATCTGCATTTTGCTATCTTTATAATTACCCATGCCGTAACCTAAAACAGTAAGGTATACACCACTTTTTCTTTCCTGTTCAATCAGATTTTCCAGACCTTCATTAGACGATACCCCTACATTAAAATCGCCGTCCGTACAAAGTATAATACGATTGTTTCCTCCCTTCACAAAATTCTTTTTCGCAATTTTATACGCAAGTTTTATGCCTTCGCCTCCGGCTGTAGAACCTCCGGCAGTCAATTCGTCAATCGCTTCACGGATTTTTTGCTTATCACTTCCGCTGGTTGACGGCAAACGCTCTCCTGCTGAACCGGAATAAACAACGATAGCCACTCTATCTGCATCGCGCAAATTGTTTACTAATAGTTTGAGGGAAGACTGAACTAATCCCAGATGCTGTGGCCCGTACATGGATCCCGATACATCAATTAAGAAAACGAGATTGGATACCGGAAGCTTTTCGGTAGGAATTTCTTTAGCTTTTAACCCGATGCGTACTAAGCGGTGATTTTTATTCCATGGACAAGAACCTATCTCAGTAGTGATTTTTACCGGATCTTTGCCCGTAGGTTGGGGATAATTATACGAGAAATAGTTTATTAACTCTTCTGTGCGGATAGCATCAGCAGGCGGTAGTTCACCTCTGTTTAGATAACGGCGCATATTACTGTAAGAGGCGGCATCTACATCGATAGAAAAAGTTGATAATGGATTTTCGTTTACCTTCTTGAAACCGTTTTCTTCAATGTTTTTATATTCTTCCGTATTCATATCGTAGGCAGCATAGGCCCTTCTTGTCATTATTCCAGGCATAATGTTTGATACAGCACCACACATGCTTACCTGTTTCTGCATGCCATAACCTACCACTACACACTCTTCAAGTATTTGGCTATTTGCCTGCATGGTGATATTCAGCCGTTCAGAAGTCACTTTCACTGTTTGTGTTTCATAACCAATGTAGGAGAATATCAGCTTTTCACCTTTGTTGGCACGGATTGTATATTCACCGTCTACATTGGTTATTGTACTACGCGTAGTTCCTTTTACCAGTACTGTGCATCCTGTAATGCCAAAACCGTCTGCAGCATCGGTCACTTTACCTTTTACTATAAGTACCTGTGCATTTACTGTTCCCAAAGAAATGACTGCTATCAGCAATCCCAGCATCATTGCTTTTAATTGATTTGTTTTCATACATTTTATTGTTTTAATGTGATACATAAATCCGATGTTTTACTCTATAGATGCGATTAGTGGAAAGATTCCATAAATGTCTTCTTCTTTTTTTTAATTTATTTCTAAAAAAGATTTCTTGGATGGACGCGAATGATTGATGAGCCCATATATTACATCTATTTATAGAGTTGAGAATACTTATACTTTCTTTTTTTATTTATCGTAAGATTGTCCATGTTTATAGTATATTTCTCCATTGTGTACTCCTATGCGTTCGCCTAATTTTGCATATGTGAAATAGATTTTATGTTATCAATAGTTTATTGAAAAACAGCGAAGTATAAGACTACGATTTGATAACAGCCTGATCTAATTCTATATATTGGCTATGTATTTGTTTTGTAGCCGATGACAGGATATTAATATAAAATTCATTTAATTATTAATCTTAATGTATTATGAAAAGAAACAGATTAATTTGGTTTTTCTCCCTGTTATTTTGTTGTACTCTATTAGCTGCTCAAAAAGTGACAGTTGAAGGGACTGTTACAGGATTTCCTGATTCTGAAGTACTGATGGGAGCAAGTGTCTCTGTAAAAGGTACTACCCAAGGTACTATTACAGATTTGGATGGAAAGTATTCTTTTTCCGTAGCATCTGATGCTACATTGGTGTTCAGTTATCTTGGATATGAAACGAAAGAGGTTGCTGTAAAAAACAGATCATTGATAAATGTGTCTTTGAAAGCAGATGCTCAGGATTTGGAAGAAGTAGTAGTTGTTGGTACTATTCTGAAGAAGAGTGATTTGACAGGTGCTGTCTCAAGTGTAAGTGCCAAAGTACTGGAGGAGAAGCCGGTTACTAACATTAATCAGGCATTGCAAGGTCGTGTTGCTGGTGTGTTTATTTCCAATGCTGCTAAACCTGGTGATGACGCAACGATTAAAATCCGTGGTATTAATACTATTAACGGAAGTACTGACCCTATCTATGTAATAGATGGTCAGGTTATGGATAACTTCGGAGGTGGGTTTAATTCAGTCAACTTGAATGATGTTGCTTCTATCGAAGTATTGAAAGATGCATCTGCTACAGCCCTGTATGGTTCCCGTGCTTCCAATGGTGTGATTTTAGTTACAACTAAAAAAGGTAAAAACGGTATCGGAAAAGTTACTTATGATGGTTGGGTCGGTTTCCAGACGGATGCTAAACTTCCCAAGACAATGGGAACAAAAGACCTTTTTGAGTTGAGAAAAGATGCAGCGATGAACTCCTTTACCGCACGTCATCCGGGAGCAACTGAAGATGAAATCAATGCATTTCTGAATAACCGGGTTATGAAACCTTATTCAAAAGACGGATCAGGAGGATATGTTTTTGCTCAATATGAGTTTGATGCTTATAATAATAATGATAATTATAATTGGCTGGATGCAGTGACCCGTACTGGTGTAGAACAAAATCATGCATTGAGTTTTAGCGGAGCTTCCGAAAAAGGTGCTTATTATTTTAGTTTAGGCTATTCTAATAAAACCGGAATGGTTGAAAATCTTGGAGATAAAAGATATAGCGGACGTATAAATTCGGATTATGCGATAAAATCCTGGTTAAAAGTTGGTACCAATACAGCATTTACACATACTGATTCTGATATTTTCTCAGATGATGGTGTTTATGACAAAGCTCGTGGTGCGAATCCGATGTTACCTATTAATTCTGAGATTTATACATTGAACTATGGTGGAGTACAGGATGACAATTACTTCAATCCGATTCGTACCTTAAAAATAGAAAATAACCGTAGACGTAATCGGTTATCTTCTACTAATTTTTTGAATATCAATCCTATTAAAGGGCTGAATATTCGTACCTCATTCTCTATTGACTATTTCCAGGAGGATCGTTTCAAATACACTCCGAAGGATATTCAGGAATCTATTCGTTATTCACAAGATGGTCAGGCCGAACATACACGTGACCAAAGAATGACTTGGCAATGGGATAACTCTATCTCTTATGACCGTGCATTTGGCGAACATAAGATTAATGCTCTCTTTAGTACCAGTGCTACTCAAACGAATCGTGATTATACGTATGCAACCGGTAAAGGTTTTGGTACTGATAAGTTCTCTTATTATAATATAGGATCTTCCTATAAAACAGACGAACGTTCTATCGGATCTGACTTTGTTACATCTACCTTGATGTCATATGTAGTGCGTGCCAATTATAATTATGCAAGTAAGTATTATCTGACTGCAACAGCCCGTTATGACGGTTCTTCTAAGTTTGCCGAAGGTAAACGCTGGGGGCTGTTCCCTTCTTTCTCTGCAGCATGGAATATAGCAGAGGAGAACTTTATGAAAGAACAAGATGTGCTTAGCCAGTTGAAACTACGTTTAGGATACGGTTTGGTAGGTAATCAGAATATTGATGATTTTGCATTTTATACACTTTATGATGCCAAATTAGAAGATGGAAAAGTAACTTATGTACCTAAAGGGCGCCGGGGAACAAAAGATATTACCTGGGAATCTCAGAGGCAGTTTAATGTGGGAGTGGATATGGGATTCCTGAACGGACGTATTACTGCATCATTGGATGCATTCCTTATAAAGAATAAGGATTTGCTGATGACACGTTCCTTGCCATTAACTTCCGGCTTTAGCTCAGCAGTAGAAAATATCGGAGCTATTGAAAATAAAGGTATTGAGTTTTCTATGAATGCCAAATTGATTGAAACCAGAGATTTCTTGTGGAATTTTTCAGCAAATATTTCTGCTGATAAGAACAAGGTTACACAGCTTTACGGAAATAATGATGCTATTTACAAAATTGATGATAATCGTAACATGCAGAAAGAGGGCAATCTGTTCCTGGGTGAATCCCGTAATACAATCTACATCTGGAGAACCGGTGGTATTGCTCAAGTAATAGACATGGATCGTTTGAAGAATATTGATTTCTCAGGACGCCAGGTTAATCCCGGAGATCTCTATCCGCTGGATGTGAATGATGATAAAGTGATTGATGATAAAGACCGTGTGATTGTAGGTTCTCCTGATCCTAAGTTTTATGGCGGTTTCTCTACAGACTTATCTTATAAAGGAATTACGCTGAATGCTGTCTTCAACTACTCTTACGGAGCCAAGAAACTAAGTCCTTATTATGAATCATTAATCACAAGCCGGGGTACAGGAGTTGCTTCTGTTGATTTGGTTGATCGTTGGAGTCCGGAAAACACAGATGCAAAATTCCCCCGTCCTATCTATAATGATCCTACGGATACCGAAACAATGTACTATAACACATTCTCCGCCAGTCAGATGGATTTCTCCGTACAGAATGCTTCATACTTACGTTTGTCTACATTGAGTTTAGCATATACATTCCCTAAGACAATCGTGGAAAAGATGAAGATTGGAAATTTACGGGTTTATTCAACCATTTCCAATGTGTTCTGCTGGACCTCTTATAAAGGCTATGATCCGGAAACCGGAGATTGGTATCCTCCTACAAGAATGTTTGTTTTTGGCTTGAGTGTTTCATTGTAAATAGTCTTCACACAGGTATTTAAAATATAGTTTAGTTATGAAAAACGTAATAAAAATAAATAAATTGGCAACGGCCTGTATATTGGCAGGTTCTTTAACAATGTTTTCTTGTTCCGATTTCCTGAATCAGGAGCCTAAAACATCCTTGACAGAACAGGAGGCTTTTTCTAATCTGGAAAATATAGCACCAACTGTAGATGGTTTGTATACTGCATTTCGTGACTCGAAATCCGGGCGCGAAGGACTGACTTTCTCACTTTTAGGTTTGGATGAGAGCAAGCAGGGTATCGTGCAGATGGATGATGCTGCACAGGCAAGTCTGGATCTTTACAACGGTTTGCTCAATTCGATGTCTACACAGGTAGATAAAATGTGGTCAAGAAGATGGCCGATTGTTATTTCTGCCGCTAATGCGATTTATGCGCTTGATGTATTGTCCGAAACAACTCAGGATGAAGATACTTTAGACAGAATTAAACGTCTGAAGGGTGAGTCTTGTTTCATACGGGCTATGGTGATGATGGAACTTACTATGTATTGGGGAGAAATTCCGGTAGTTGATATTGCAAAGATGGAAAATTCAGCCCGCCAACCATTGGAAAAGGTCTGGAAGCAAATCTTTGATGATTTTACGTTTGCTTCAACATCCTTGAAAGAAAAGTATACAGAATCCGGTGATAAAACACGTGCGACTTCCGGTGCAGCCTATGCCATGTTGGGTAAAGCGTACATGTCAGTTCCCCAAGAGACAGGAATGAGAGATTTCAAACTAGCGAAAGAGAGTTTTGAAGCAATGATGAACCGTTATCAGCTGGATCCTGATTTTGCAAATCTTTTCGATGAGAAATTAGAGTTCAATTCACCTGAATCGATCTTTGAGTTAGATTATGACAATGTGAACCGCATTAATCATTGGCAGTTTGATATGGGGTCTCGTACAGTAGTTGCTACATTTGGCGAGGGTTGTTATTTTGCCGGCTATGATGTGGCATTACCTACAGAATATGCTTATAAATCAAAATCCGAAGGAGGTATTTGGGAAGAAGGTGATTTGCGCAGAGATGAAAGTATACGCTATGATTTTACCTATCTGGGCATTACACCTACTGAGGTTTCGTGGGGAGCTGACGAATTAGATCCACATATCAAGAAGTATGAAGACGAACGTACGGACCAGTTCAACGGGAATTTGGCTAACGAATGGTATTCCGGCAAGAATTTTATAGTGTTGCGTTATGCTGATGTTCTGTTGTGTTATGCCGAATGTCTAAATGAACTTGGAGAAACCGGACAGGCAAATACGATTGTAAATCAGGTACGAGCCCGTGCCTGGGGTGGGACTCTGCCTAATGAAATGGCCTGGAATTATGGTCAGGATGAATTCCGTACACAAATTATGAATGAACGCATCCGTGAACTTTGCTTTGAAGGTTGGAGACGTATGGATTTGATTCGTACCGGTAAATTTGTTGAATTGATAAAAGAACGTAATTCCTGGGCTAAGAAGTCGGGAACGATCAAAGATTTCCACATGCGCTATCCTATACCGGATACAGAGATTAAAAACAATGATGATATCAGTGAAGAAGATCAGAATCCGGGATATTAAATCTATAATTAATGACCATTTAATGCACAAAATAGTATGAATAGAAAATCAATTTTATCTTTATTGCTTTTGTTCTTATGCACCTTCGGTGTGCAGGCGGAAGAATATGAAACGACTTCGCCTAACGGCACGTTGAAAATAAAGCTACGGGTAGACAATGGTACGACCTATGAGGTATGGCATGGCGATAAGCAGTTGATCGCTCCCTCATCCATAGGATTGAATCTTTCTAACGGGACAATTGTGGGAGGAGGAACGGTAAAAAGTACAACGACCAATCATGTGGATCAAACAATTGATGTTGTAGCCGGAAAAAATAAAACTCTGAGAGAGGCTTATAATGAGCTGTTAATATCATTTAATGAAAACTATGACCTTTTGGTGAGGGCTTACGATGAGGGAATAGCGTATCGTTTTATCACCCGTCTGGACGGAGAGATTATTATCAATAGTGAAGATGCTGTGTTCAATTTTACTTCAACCCCGACAATCTATTTCCCGGAGTGTGATACTAATTATTCCGGAGAAAAAGACCAGCAGGGGAAAGTACACCAGATTCATCAGGGATATAGAAACTTTGAACGGCTCTATAAAACTTATAATGCACCGACTGATATCACTAACAATCGTTTTTCTGTTTCTCCCGTACTGTTTTCGTATCCTGATACTCCTTACAAGATTGTTGTAACGGAATCTGATACATATGATTATCCGGGATTGTATATGGAGCAAAACGGCGTGAATTCCATGCGTGGAAAGTGGGCTCAATACCCTAAAGAGGTTATGGATTCTGATCCTTCAAATTCCAGCTACTGGTATTCTAATCATCTGGTTATTTCAAGAGAAAACTATATTGCAAAAACAGAAGGGAGCCGCACATTCCCCTGGCGAGTTATTATTGTTTCTGATGATGACAAATCCCTGCTTAACAATGAATTGGTGTATATGTTGGCAGAACCTTGCCGTTTGACGGATACTTCTTGGATACAGCCGGGTAAAAGTGCTTGGGAATGGTGGCACAAAGCCGTTTTAGAAGGAGTCGATTTTCCATCAGGAAATAAGAATCTGTCTTTTCAATTATATAAATATTATGTTGATTGGGCTTCTCAGCATGGTATTGAATATATGACACTTGATGCCGGTTGGTCTGAAGATTATATACGTACATTATGCCTTTATGCAAAACAGAAGAATGTGAAAATTTTGGTTTGGACATGGGCAAGTTGTGTTAGAGAGAATCCGCAGGACTGGATTAAGAAGATGAAAGACTATGGTGTTTCCGGAGCAAAGATCGATTTCTTTGAACGCAGTGATCAGATTGCTATGCGTTGGGGACGGGAGTTTGCACAACGTCTGGCAGACAATCAAATGGTTGCCCTGTTCCATGGTTGTCCGGTTCCAACCGGGATCAATCGTACTTATCCCAACATCCTGAATTTTGAGGCTGTCCGTGGTGCTGAGTGTAATTTCTGGGAAAGCACTCTGACGCCTGAATATCATACGCAATTTCCTTTTATACGTTCATTGGCTGGTCCCGAAGATTATACTCCGGGGTCTATGAGAAATGTAACTCAGGAGGAGTTCAAACCCATTGACAAGGACAACACTCCACCAATGAGTATGGGCACCAGAGCTCACGAACTGTCAATGTATGTCATCTATGACCAGTGGGTGGGATACTTATGTGACTCTCCAACAGAATACAATAAATATCCGGATATACTTAGTTTCTTGTCAACAGTTCCTACAATCTGGGATAAAACAGTACCATTGGATGCCAAATTGGGAGATTATATTCTGATGGCTAAACAAAAGGGAAAAGACTGGTATGTAGGTGGTATGACCGATTGGACTCCAAGAACGGTAGAAATTGATTTCAGTTTTCTGGAAGCTGGTGCCTCTTATCAGGCTGACATCTTTAAGGATACTCCTGCATCGGGTGAACAGCCCAAAGAGTATGTTTGTGAAAAGATGGAAATCACTAAAGATACTAAACTTTCTATCAACATGGCCAAAGGAGGCGGTTTTACCATTCGCTTGCTCCATTCCTCCGGTTCGGGTATTGCAAAGGTCAATCAGGAGAATCCTCTCACTGTGTATGTAGAGAAAGAGTCCGATACGCTTCATGTAAAGACAAAAAAAATAATTGAGGCAGTGAAAATAAACAATATCTCCGGACAGGTTTTATTTGCGAAGAATTTTAAGGATGGTTCTTATTCTGAGCAGATAGATCTTTCGGGCTTCAATAGAGGAGTATATGTAGTTTCTGTGAAGACAGAAGCTGCATTGGCCTCGACAACTTTTATCTATTAATGAAAAACAAATGTATTATGAAAAACGTAGAAATTTTTAGATGCACATGTGCGTTGGTCGGACTTGCCTGTACCTCTGCTTTTGCTCAGGTGAAACATGCTTCATTTTCTGAGATCATTAATCCTGTTGTAGTAGACGGTGGAACAGAGAGTATTCCTATGGCGTATGAAGCTGCTGCTGCCTGGGGAGATTATAACAACGATGGTTTTCTGGATGTGATTATAGCCGGTGTAACTTCACAAGGAGAGCAAACATTACTTTATAAAAATAAAGATGGAAAGCAATTTGAGCAAGTTGCGCATAATTTCCCGGGTTTGAGGACATCCAGTGCCACCTGGTTCGACTATAATAATGATGGAAATCTGGATTTGTTTCTGGCCGGAAAGAAAAGTAATGGAGAATACTATGCTGGTTTATGGAAAAATAAAGGAGGAGATGCCGATTTTGAAGAGGTATTTACAGGGCTATTCCCTTTGATTAATAATGGAAAGGAAAATCGTTCTAACCGATATGTAGTAGCTGCTGATTATGACGGTGACGGCTGGACGGATCTTTATATTCAGGGGCGTACAAGCGAAGGTGACAAGAATACCGGAATCTCATACTTATACAGAAATGTAAATGGGGAGAATTTTGAACGTATTGACAAGCCGGTAAAAAACAAAATGGGTAGCAGTGCGGCTAAACCCTTTGTTCAGTTATCTGGTGGTGGGGCTGCCTGGGCTGACTATGATGGTGATGGATTCTTGGATCTGATTGTTTCGGGTGAAGGAATTGACGTTGACAAGTATGATGCCGACTATGGTTATCATGGCAGTTATAATGGTGCAGTCTACAAAAACAATGGTGATGGAACTTTTGCCGAACCCATTGAATTTGAAGGTATAGAAGAAGGCAATCCTGTCTGGATTGATTATAATAATGATGGAAAACAGGATTTTATGGTTCCCGGAGTTAGGTGGGACGAAGCGGTGAGCTGGAACTGGCGCGGTGACGTGTATATCAATTCAGTAGGAGGATTTACCAAATATGGTGCTGCTACAACGGGGTTACCAAATAGCAGACAGGCGCTTTCTGTCGATGCAGGCGATGTTAACAATGACGGTTTTAGCGATATCCTGTATATGAATGCTACAGAGGAGACTGATATGGTTTATTTGAACAATGGAGGCAAACTGGATGCTCCTATGTTTACTGCTTCTCCGTTAGTGTATGCTGGTGCAAAAGCACAGAGGGGTGGAACAGCCAATCTGGTAGATTTTGACAATGATGGTAATTTGGATGCATTTCTTGTGGGTTATGGCGATGCGGGAGGATCACATACCCGCCTGATGAAGAATAATTTAGGCGAAGGAATTACTGCAAATAAGGCTCCCGGTGCACCTACCAATTTGAAAGCAGTGTCGGGTTCCAATGGCATTGTAATGTTCTCATGGGATGCCCCGGCTGATGATGTAACTCCGGCCAGTGCTTTGAAATATAATTTGTATATCAAGCAGGGAGATGTTATCAGAATGACAATTCCGGCTGATATTACTACCGGACGGTTGAAAGTAGCCGAAGTTTCCAGATTAATCAGCAAGAGAGTGTTATATAAGGTAACAGGACTGACTGGCGAGTATACATGGGGAGTACAAGCGGTTGATAATGCTAAAGTAGGTGGCCCGTTTGCTATTTTTGGTGCAGGAACCGGAATAACAAACGAACCGGAGAAGACCTCTGTAAAGGTTATGAGCGAGGGAGACGCCATCCGTATTACTGCTGCCAGTGATCTGAACGGTATAATCAATGTTTATTCCATGGATGGAGGTAATGTATATTCAGAATCAGTATCATTGAATAATACAACTGTAAATCTGCCGAAAGGGATTTATCTTGTAAAGATTACATTAGCTAATGAAACAATAACAGAAAAGGTGATTGTTTGGTAAAAGGATAACGAACAGGGTAAGAAGGCTATCGGATATTTCGGTAGCCTTTTTTTGTATTTCACTGCAGAGTATGCAGGGGCTTAATTATTTAAAATGAACTATATAATTACTCAGTGTGCTCTGTGGTGGATTGATTACTTAATCCTTCCATATATCCCTACGTTTACTTATTTTTTTTAACTTTGCCCAAAAAGAAGTCCTGTTTTTTAAAAAGAACATATTAAAACTGACCGACGAAGAGCTATTACATCAGTATGCCACGTCTGGTAAAACAGAATATTTTGGTGAACTTTACAACCGATATATTCCGTTATTATATGGTCTTTGTCTCAAGTATCTGACCGACGAAGCACGTGCACAGGATGCAGTAATGCAACTTTTTGAAGATCTGCTTCCTAAAGTACCCCATTATGAAATAAAGGTTTTCAAACCCTGGCTATATCGGGTAGCAAAGAACCACTGTCTACAAATACTGAGAGAAGAAAATAAAGAAATTCCTCTCGATTATACGATTAACCTTGTGGAATCTGATGAATTTCTGCATCTTTTATCTGAAGAAGATACTTCGGAAGAACAACTAAATGCCCTGAAGCATTGTCTTGAAAAGCTTCCCGAATTTCAGCGTATCAGCATCATGCATTTTTTTATGGAAGAAATGTCTTATGCCGATATTGTAGAGCAAACAGGCTTTACACTGAATAACGTGAAAAGCCATATCCAGAATGGAAAACGTAATTTAAAGATTTGTATAAAGAACCAGACCCAATGAAGCTATTAGACTACATACGAGGAACCCGTAAAGGGCGGGAAGCTCATCGCCTGCAAAAGAAAGCGATGCGCGATCCTTTTCTTGCCGACGCTATGGATGGTTACGACGGCGCAGGGGAAAGTCAGGAGCAACAGATAGAGTTACTTCGTCGCCGGATTACGATGAGGGTGAAAAGGAAGCAGAATCATGCTTTTGCCTGGAGTGTGGCTGCCAGTCTCCTGTTAGGTGTTTGTTTGGGTGGTTATTTTCTGTTCCAAAAAGATAAATTACTGGAAGAAACTCTTATGGCTCTGGAACAATTGCAACGGGATACTATTTTGCAAACGCCTTCACAGATACCTGCTGAGGCAGAAGTGAAGTTGGCGAAGACACTGAAAAAGGATTCGATGAGACCACTCATCAGTCAGGAACGAAAAGTGAAACCAGCTGTTACTACCAAAACCATTGCTCCCGAAGTGAAAGAGCAATCTGCGGCAGAAGTAGAGATGAGTGTGGCCCTTTCAGAAGAATTAAAACTGGCTGATACTACAATCGCTGCAGGCGATAATAATCTTGCCCGGAAGTTGCAGGATAGGGTAGAAGGCCTAAAGGTCGGTGGGATAAAAGGACGTGTGACTGATGAAAACGGAGAACCTCTTATGGGAGCTAATATTCTTGTAAAAGGAACCGTTAAGGGTACGGTTTCGGATGTAAATGGAAACTTTACATTAGATACAGACGGAAACAAAGAGATTGCGGTCAACTATATCGGCTATGAACCGATAACTCTTCCTGCAGATACCGGCAAAGAAATGTTGATTGCCATGAATGAGAGCAAAGAGGCATTAAACGAAGTAGTGGTAGTGGGCTATGGTACTGAAAGGAAAAAGGATCTTACAGGTTCGGTAGTACGCGTTGAGCCATTGACCATGCCGGAGCCTGTTCCTGTGATAGGTTTCAAAGCATATAAGAAGTACCTGAAAAAGAATAGGATCCGTCCAACAGATGAAGAATGCGCAAAGGTAAAAGGGGAAGTAGTACTGACTTTCCGTGTGGATAAAAAGGGTCGCCCGGTGAATATAAAAATAAAGAATAGTCTATGTGCTTCTGCTGATAAAGAAGCAATACGTCTTGTAGAAGACGGGCCGGACTGGTTGGCGGGAGATAAAGAAGTAACACTGAATATTAAATTCTAAAGAAAAAATCCACTTAAATACATTATTTAAGTGGATTTTTCATCTGCACGGGAGGAGAGGCTCGAACTCCCGACACCCGGTTTTGGAGACCGGTGCT
>OBYZ01000250.1_pt1 | contig 64282 bp, 58 predicted proteins | sample 1501501 | NCBI WGS metagenome assembly OBYZ01 (sample SAMEA2580213, study PRJEB22360) | human gut metagenome | biome: human gut; feature: human-associated habitat; material: faeces | place: Denmark | collected 2008/2010
GAGTGGGGGAAAAGCCCGAGATGATATCAGAGGCTTACCTATCACTATAAAACTCAGATTTTATCCTGATGCTCAACCAGGCATCCGGTGACAGGCAGATTCTGGCAAAACAGCTTAATATTTCAACACACCAGCTTTCCTATGTAACAAACAGTGGAGAGGGAGAAGGGCTGATTTTTTATGGAAATACGATTATTCCATTTAAGGACAGATTCGATAATACCCTTATGCTTTATGCGTTAATGTCATCGAAACCGGAAGATGTAGAGAAGCGTGAAAAACTCGGCATTAAAGGCAGAGACGATAGTTAAAGGGGCAATGGCAGAGCATGAGAAAATGGGTGGCAGGATTATTACTTTCTATATCCGTTATATTGCTTACGATCAGTCTGTATTTCCTGATGGGATTTTTTGTGCAGGAAAGACAGGATAACCAGTTACAGCAAGAGTTACAGGAACTTATGCAGAAAAAAGAAGATGAACCAGAAGAAGATACCTCCGGCGATTCTTTGATAGAGGTAGATGCTGGAATTTTGGCATTGCATGAAGAAAATCCAGATTGTATTGGCTGGCTGACCATTGATGGGACGAGAATAGATTATCCGGTCATGTACCGGCTCGGAGATAAAAATTATTATCTGCATCGGGATTTTAACGGGGAATATTCTGCAAATGGCTGTTTATTTCTGGCAGAGGAATGTGTACCAGGAGATTCGGACAATCTGATCATATATGGACATCACATGAACAGTGGGAAGATGTTTGCTGACCTTGAAAAATATAAGGACGAAGGATTTTACGAAGAACATCCGACAATCCTGTTCCGCACGATATGGGGAAATGAACAGTATCAGATATTTGCAGCATTTACAACACCCGTTTATACAGGGAATGATTTTGATTATTACAGTTTTATCAAAGCGGGAACAGTGGATGATTATAAAAAATTTGTTGCTTCCGTTAAGGAAAAATCACTTTATCAGACAGGAACAACAGCAAAATACAGAGATAAGTTACTTACACTGTCTACCTGTGAGTATTCCCAGAAAAATGGGCGTATGGTACTGGTTGCAAAGAAAAATAACGGAAAATTACCATAGATCAGGAGATGATGACCATGCAGGAGCATGAATATAAAGCAAGGGACAAGACTGTCCAGAAGATGAGCCGGGATGGACTCCGGGAAAAAAATCTCCGCAGTAAAAAGGAAAAGCGGATTACCGGGCGTGAGGCAGATGAGAAGAAAATAGCCGGACACAGGGAACAGGAGCTGGACTTTGGAAAGGTCAGAAAAACTCATACTGCAGAAGAAACAGTTGAGGGAGTGAAAGAAGGAAAACACAGACTGCAGTCCAGACACGCTTTTCTGGAACAGGAAGAACTTGCGGAAGCGGAAGAAATGGAAAACTCAGAAATGAGTGATGATAAAGCAGGCGGGGAGAAATCTCCGTCTGTTTCACGTTCCAGACTTCGTAAAGAGAGTATTCGGGGACATCCGGGACGTGATGCTGAAACATCGGAACCGGACAGGCAGAGCCGAAAAAAAAAGATGGTCACAGCCTATGCAGCAAAAGAGCAAAAACGATACCATGAAAAGTCAGAAGTTGATGAAAAATCAATGGAAGATTTTCGGGAAGAGATCAAAGGCAAGACAAAAAGGGAACAGATACGAAAAGAACAGAAGAAATCAAAATCCCGGCTTTCCTTTGAAGATGAAAGTAAAGGTGTGATTCCCGGTAGCGGAATGGCAAGAAAGGGAGCAACCGTTGTTTCAGAATCGGTATCTGCCTATGGTCAGAAAAAAATCAGAGAGGATACCGATGATAATGCTGCTCTTGATGCAGCAGATCAGATGGAGCTTGCGGGAGAAAGCCTTGCAAGAAAGTCAATTTACGTTCGGGAACGGTTGAAAGAAAACCGACAGAGAAATAATCGGTTGAGGGAAACCGTTTTGGAAGAAACAGAAAAATCTCGCCTACAGTTTAGCACCAATGCTTCCAATGAAGCAAAAAAGGCGGTTCAGAAAGAAGCAGAGCAGAAGAAACAGTCTGCATTAAAGAAATTACTGCAGAAAAAGCGTTACCAGAAGCAATATCAGGCTGCGAAACAGGGAAAAGCTGTGAAAGACGCAGTGCTTGTAAATGCACAGCGATTTACGGAAAAAGCCAAGTCAGGAAGTGGAAGTAACGACAACAAGAGAAGTGAACCGGCTGGATGTAACACTCACGAACCATAACCTGGATGCAGTTTTAAGAAACCGTATGACAGATAAGGAACAGGAGCAGTATGACGCTTACAACAAATACTATGGAAATCGTGATTATCTGTTTGACCTTAACACAATTTCGACAGGTGGGGCGGGATTTGGATATGATATTCCGGCAGAAGCACTTTCTGATCCGCAGTTTGCCAAGATGATCCGGGAAGCGGAAAAATATCTGGGTTATCCGTATGTCTGGGGCGGTGCATCGCCATCTACCAGTTTTGATTGCTCTGGTTTTGTATGCTGGGTAATCAATAATTGCGGAAATGGATGGAATGTGGGAAGAGCAACAGCGGACGGACTTCGTTCTTATTGTTCCTATGTATCTCCATCTGATGCAAAGCCGGGCGATCTGATCTTTTTCCAGGGAACTTATGATACGCCGGGGGCGAGCCATGTTGGAATTTATGTAGGAAATAATATGATGATTCATTGTGGAAATCCGATTCAGTATACAAGCATTGCAAGTTCTTACTGGCAGCAACATTTTATGGCATTTGGCAGACTTCACTAGAAGGGAGCGAACAAGAGATGAATATGCGATTAAAAAAGGTTCTGGATGATATTCAGAAAACTGAAAACAAGATTCTGGAACTGCAGGAGCATGTAAGGCAACTGAGAATCCAGAAAAAGCAGATGGAAGATGCAGAAATCATTAAGGCAATCCGTTCCATGAAAATGGATAGCCGAAAGATGCTGACTTTTCTGGATGGAATTCAGAACGGAACAGTTACCATGCAGTTTGATGAAGAGGGCAATCTTTCTATGGATAATTCTGAAACGGATATAAAGAAAGAAGAAAATATGGATAGCGAAATGTCAACCGGACTGATAGAAGAAAGAGAGGATTTGGAAGATGAAGAATAAAGTAATGAAAAAAGTTTTAATGATTATGTTGTCGTCAACAATACTGATGGGTTCTGCCAGTGTGACTGCATTTGCACAGGCAAATGAAAATGCAGAGCAGACAGAAGCAGTGGAACAGGTGATAGAAGAACAGCCGGCAGAGCAGCCTACCACAGAGAAAACACCGTTTTCCACACCGGGAAACGGACAGCTTGTGGATGATAAGGAGAATGACAGTTCCAAGCAGTTTCTGACTGTACAGACAAAGAATGGAAATACCTTTTATATGGTCATTGACCGTTCCGGTACTTCCGAGAACGTGTACATGATGTCACTGGTAGATGAAAATGATCTGGCAGAGTTCTTAGACGAAAACGAGGAAACCGAGAAAAAAGAGGAATCAGCAGTTGTTCTTCCGGAAACAACTGCAGCACCAGAACCAGAAACTACCGTACAGCCAGAAACAGAAGTGAATCCAGAATCCGGTGGTAATAAAATGTTTGGTTCTGCAATCCTGGGCGGCGGCATTGTACTGGTATTCGGTGGTTTAGCTGCTTTTGCTTTAAGTAAATTCCGAAAGAAAAAAGAGGACGGTATTGTAGAGGAAGGTCTGGAATTTGCTGATGACAGTTACATTAATGAAGATGAAGAAAATGCGGAAGATCAGCAGAAATAACAAAAAAGCATAGGGTATGGAGAAAGGGCAGTTCTTTATGGACTGCCTTTTTGACAGGAACAGGAGGAAAACATGGCGAAATTTTTAGTGATTGCAGAGAAACCGAGCGTGGCACAGAGCCTTGCAAAAAATTTATCTGCTTATCAGAGAAAGGATGGGTATCTGGAGGGGAACAGTTGCATTGTCAGTTGGTGTCTGGGACACCTGGCAGAATATGCACCACCGGAAATTTATAATGAAAAATATGCAAAATGGCAGTTTGAGGATTTGCCGATCATTCCGGAAGCATGGAAAGTTCAGGTATCAGAAGATAAAAAGAAGCAGTTTGATGTGCTGTGCAGCTTAATGAACCGGGCAGATGTAGCATATCTGGTCAATGGCTGTGATGCCGGAAGAGAAGGAGAACTGATTTTTAAAAGAGTTTATGATCTGGCAGGCTGTCAGAAACCAGTGAAGCGTCTGTGGATCAGTTCAATGGAAGATGAAGCCATTCAGAAAGGATTTCAGTCCCTAACTGACGGGAGAGAATATGCAGGGCTTTGTAATGCTGCGGTATGCAGGGCACAGGCGGACTGGTTGATTGGAATGAACGCAACGAGAGCCTACACAACCAGATATTTTAAACGTCTGGTAGTTGGCAGAGTGCAGACACCAACGCTTGCTATGCTGACGGAAAGAAAAGAGAAAATTGAGCATTTCAAGAAAGAAGCCTATTATAAGGTTTCCCTGTCAGATGGAAGACTTGCGGTAATTTCAGAAAATATTCAGTCGGAAACAGAAGCGGAAGAATTAAGAAAACTCTGTGATGGAACAGAAGCTGTTGTGACCAGAGTGAAAAGAGAACAGAAAAAGACATCTCCGCCCAAACTTTATGATCTGACCAGTCTGCAGAGGGAAGCAAACCGATTTTTCGGATACACTGCACAGAAAACATTGGATATGCTGCAGGAACTGTATGAAGAAAAGATGGTTACTTATCCGAGAACAGACAGTCAGTATGTAACCGAGGATATGAAAGAAACGGTAAAAATGCTTGCCGAAGGCATGACTGGTTTTCTTCCGTTTCTGGAATCTGGACAGACTGGGGGAAACATAGAACGTGTGGTTAATAATGCAAAGGTATCTGATCATCATGCAATCCTGCCGACAAAAGAAGCAGTGGAAAAAGGCATGGGAGGACTTTCCAGCGGAAAGAAAAATCTGCTGATGCTGATCGGACAGCAGCTTGTTCAGGCAACGGGGGAAGAGTACCTTTATGAGCAGACAGAAATTTCCGTACAGTGCAAAGAACATGAATTTACTGCAAAGGGAAAGCTGCCTGTACAGATGGGCTTCAAAGAAGTGGAAGAAGCCTTTCGGAAATACTGTGTAAAGGATAAGAAACCTGACGAACCGGATCATAAGACAGAACTTCCAGAAGGATATGAGGAAGGAATGACTCTTGCCTCTGTGAAGGCAGAGAAGAGTACACATTATACTTCCCCGCCGAAGATGTTTACCGAAGATACCCTGCTTGCTGCGATGGAAACAGCGGGGAATAAGGAATTTGATTCTGAAACAGAGAAAAAAGGACTTGGGACACCGGCAACCAGAGCGAATATCATTGAGAAGCTGGTATCTTCCGGTTATGCAGAACGTAAAGGAAAACAGATTCTTCCTACCGTAGCAGGATGTGAGCTGATTCATGTAATGCCGGAGAATCTGAAATCTGCAGGCCTGACAGCAGAATGGGAGAATCAGCTTCTGATGATGGAAAAGGGGGAAATCCAGGAAGATGAATTTATGAATGGGATTGTATCCATGATTAATGAGATTCTTTCTATGTGCAGGGCAATTTCGGAAGAAGAACGGAACCGTTTTCAGATTGCAAAGGAAGTAATCGGGAAATGCCCGGTATGCGGTTCTGATGTATATGAGGGTAAGAACAATTATTACTGCTCTGACAGAAGCTGTCAGTTTGCTCTGTGGAAGTCGAACCGCTTTCTGGAAAGTATGAAAAAGTCGATGGATAAAAAGATGGCGGTGGAGCTTCTGAAAAATGGACGTACCCATGTGAAAGGACTGTATTCCAAGAAAAAAGACAGCAAATTTGATGCCGATCTGGTATTAGGGTTAGAAGATGGAAAAGCCAGATTCAGTCTGGAATTTCCTAAAAAGAAGAAATAAGGCACAGACGGAAGGAGGAATGAGTTATGGCTCATTTAGATGAGATACGGGGACTTGCGGAGTATCATGCAACCCGTATCAGCAGTTCACCGAGAGATTGGATGAATTATCTGGATACTGCAGCCAGACTGTATCGGTATCCATTTATGGATCAGCTTTTGATCCACGCGCAGCGTCCAAAAGCAACTGCCTGTGCTTCGCTGGAATTATGGAATGAAAAAATGCTGCGGTGGGTAAACCGAGGAGCAAAGGGAATTGCTCTTTTGGATGAAACCATGCAGAAAACAAGACTCCGATATGTATTTGATATTCAGGATACTCATAAGGTAAAAGGTGGAAGAACCCCTTACCTGTGGCGGTTGCAGGAGAAGCAACAGGAGGAGTTATTAAACCATTTAGAAGAAGTTTATGGACTGGAAGCTAAAGATACAGGAAGTCTTTCTGATGCACTGATGGCAACAGCGAAGTATATGGTAGAAGAAAATCTGGATGAATACCTGGATGGCTTGACATATGTGATGGAAGGAACGTACCTGGAGGAGCTGGAAGAAGATACCATACGCAGTGAATTTCGCAGTCTGTTGACAGACAGCATTTATTATACGCTGGCTTCCAGATGCGGACTTGATCCGTTGGAACGGCAGGAAGAAATGGACTTCGTACATATCACAGACTATAACAGTTTATCAGTGCTGACATTTATTGGAAATGCGACGAGCATGGCCAGTGAGTCTGTGCTAGTGGATATTGGAAGATTTGTACACCGTATTTCATTAGAAGAAATGAAAAAGGGTATTGAAAATTCTGAGGAAAGGAATTATAATAAATTTAACACGTTAATTCGTGAAAGCGAAGAAAACAACAACAGAATCATAGAAAACGAATATTCACAGGAAGATGAAGGAGGAAATGAGCATGGAACTGACATATCATCGCAAAGGGGATTATCTGTTTCCGAATCTGACAATCCAGGAGACAGAGGTACAGATTGGGAAATACGGAATGCTGCGGAGGACATTTCTGAAGGAACACAAGAACAGCCTGTATCAGAGCCTGTTACTGACCGGGAAACTGAACAGCCATCTGGAAGAGATCGAGAAAACAGCACAGAAGAGATTGGAAGTACAGATGGCGAAACTGTTGGAGAAGAATCCGGCACCATCGAAAGAGGAGAACCCGATGGCGTGGACAGCACATATGAACAGTCTGACGGCAACAGCGGAAGAGAGCATCTTGACGGAATTGGTGTACAGCTAATTGAAGACACAAGTGAAGATCAGTTAAGTAAAGCAGAGGAAGAAATTGCCTCTGCTTTATCTTTGCCCGAACTTCCATCTGTAAATGAACAGAAAAGGGAAATCGAAAACAGAATAGCTGCCCTCTATGCTGGGGAGATTGCCATTCCAAGTGAGGTGGTCGATGAGGTTTTAAGAACCGGAGGAAACCGAAGCAAGAGCCAGCTTCGTATTATCTATAATTTTATGAGTGAACAGACACCGGAAGAATATACAGAGTTTGTGAAGCGGGAGTATGGGATTGGTGGAAAGGGATTTGAAATCAATGGTATGGAGTATTCGGTCTGGTTTGACGAAACTGGATTGCAGATTGCAGTAGGGCATACGGTTACAGATCAGATTCTGGATAAGGCGTTTTTGTCCTGGGAAGATGTGAGTGGTCGTATCCATCAGCTTTTGAAACAGGGTGAGTATGCACCACAGTCCGTACTTGATGTTGCAAGGGAAAATGCGATAAAGGAACATGCCCAGGTACTTGCCTATATGAAAGCGGATATGGCAGAGGGTGTAGCGGAACTTGTCTTTGATGAAGAGGATTTACCACATCTTCGCAGTATTTATCCGGAAATTACTGATTATCTGGAAGAAAAGCTGACAGATCCGCAGTGGCTGGCAGATCTGAACGAGCGTCTGGAAGGACTGGCAATGGCTTATGAGGAAGATAAAAGCATTATGCGGTTCCGCACCTATAATCCAATCAGAATATCCGGTCAGTTTCAGAAATTTGCTGCAGAAGTAATTCCATACAATGCCAGAGATGAATTCGCATGGCAGGAACATAAGGTATTTATTACTCAAGATGAAATAGATGCCTTTCTTGCCGGTGGAGGTCCGTATTCGGATGGAAGGCTTTCTACCTATTCTTTTTATCTCCTGAATGAAGATGATAAGGCAAGGACAGATTTTATCAAGGAAAAATATGGGATAGGCGGTCAGAGCCATGCTTTATGTGGAGCAGACAATTCACATGCAGATTATGATGGGAAAGGTTTGAAGCTGGAGAGAGGGGACTATGGGAATCCAGATACTTCGGTGTTGCTGCCCTGGGCAAAAGTTGCAAAAAGAATCGGCTATCTGATTGATAACCAGCAGTTCTTACGTTCCGCAGATTATTCCCGTATGCCGGAATATGAGAGGGAACGGATTGCAGGAAAAGTGATCAGTTTTTATGCAAGGCTGCCAGAAGAAATCGAGCGTCCATTCAAGCAGGATTTCTTTAATGAAGAAGCAAGAAAAGAACTTCCTGTTATGCTGAATAATTCGGAGCAGTCGCAGAAATTGTTACAGGCGATGGACGATGCACTGGCAATGCTGCCATTGGATTTTGAATCAGTGAATGAAACTTATGAGAAGAAATTACAGCTTTTGACGGAAGTACATCAGTATGTGGAAGGCAGCTATACGATTTTCCCGGCACAGGAAGTACCAGATCAGGCAGATGGCTTAGATGGATACCAGATGTCTTTATTTGATATTGTGAGTGCTTCCGAACCAGAAGAAGATATAGAAGATGCGGAACCGGAGCAAATTGTCAGTGAACCAGAAGCAGAATTGGAAATAAAAACAGAGGAAGAAACAGGGCCGGAAGATATAAAAGGACAGATTGTAGAGCAGGAACCTCATAATTTCCATATTACGGACGATGACCTTGGTGCTGGCGGTCCGAAAGCAAAGTTTAAAGCAAATATGGAAGCTATCCGACTGCTGAAAGGACTGGAACAGAATCAGAGATTGGCAACACCGGAAGAACAGGAAGTGTTGTCAAGATATGTTGGATGGGGCGGTATTCCACAGGCTTTTGAAGAAAGAAACAGTGCCTGGGCAGAGGAATATACGCAGTTAAAAGGAGTCCTCACACCAGAAGAATACAGTGCAGCAAGGGCATCAACGCTGAATGCCTTTTATACTTCTCCGACAGTCATCAAGGCTATGTATGAAGCACTTGACAACATGGGACTGAAACAGGGAAATATCCTAGAGCCGTCCTGTGGAGTAGGTAACTTTATGGGACTCTTACCGGAAGGCATGAGTGCCACAAATATGTATGGCGTAGAACTTGATCCGGTTTCCGGGCAAATTGCGAAACAACTTTACCAGAAGAACAGGATTGCAGTACAGGGATTTGAGGAAACCAGTTACCCAGACAGCTTTTTTGACTGTGTGATTGGAAATGTACCGTTTGGGGCATATCAGGTCAGTGACCGCAAGTATGACAGATACCATTTTATGATCCATGATTATTTTATTGCAAAATCCTTAGACCTGGTACGTCCGGGTGGAGTGGTGGCAGTTGTTACATCAAGCGGTACGATGGATAAGCAGAATCCGGAAGTCCGACAGTATTTCGCAAACCGGGCAGATCTGCTTGGGGCGATCCGTTTACCGAACAATGCTTTCCAGAGAAATGCCAATACCAGTGTGGTTGCGGATATTCTGTTTTTCCAGAAAAGGGACAGGGCTGCGATCACAGAACCAGACTGGGTACAGTTAAAAACCACACCAGAAGGTTATACAGTCAATTCCTATTTTGCTAATCATCCGGAAATGGTGCTTGGAGATTTCACAACAGAAAGTACCCAGTACGGAAAACAGGAAGTAACAGTAAAGGCAAAAGAGGGAGCAGATCTGGCAGAGCAGTTAAAAGAAGCGGTAAAGCATATCCAGGGAACCATCACAGAGCAGGAGATTTCAGATACGGAACTGGAAGAACAGGTAGTATCCATACCGGCAAATCCGGATATTAAGAATTTCAGCTTTGCACTTGTCGGAGAGGACATTTATTACTGCTGTAGTGTTGAGCAAACAAAAACCACTTCCTTATGAGGAACAGATTCAGGAATTTGTTCGCAGAGTGCAGGAGGCAGAGTGTATCATAGTAGGCGGAGCATCCGGTTTATCAGCGGCTGGAGGTGGTGACTTTTATTATAGTGATACCCCTTCTTTTCGTGAACATTTTGGAAAATTTGCAGATAAGTATGGATTCAAAGGTGCTTTTAGCGGAATGATGCATCGGTTTTCTACAAGAAATGAACACTGGGGATATGTGGCAACCTTTTTAAATACTACACAAAATGCTCCTATCAGAGAGCCATATCTGGATTTGGATAGAATCTTGCAGGGAAAGGACTTTCATATCTTAACGACTAATCAGGATACACAGTTTGTAAAGATTTATCCGGAAGAAAAGGTCAGTGAGATTCAGGGAGATCATCGTTTCTTCCAGTGTTCCCAGTGCTGTCAGGATGAAACATGGGATGCCGTACAACCTGTGGCAGATATGATTGCGGCTATGGGAGAGGGGACAATGGTGCCGGATGAACTGATTCCTCGCTGCCCTCATTGTGGTGCGGAAATGTTTCCGTGGGTAAGAGGATATGGGAATTTTCTGCAAGGGAAAAAATACGAAGAAGAATATGAGAAAATCTCAAAATACATTCAAAAGAACAAAGATAGAAAAATTCTCTTGATAGAACTTGGAGTAGGGCGCATGACACCGATGTTTATACAGGAACCGTTTTGGGAACTGACAAACAGCTTGAAAGATGCATATTATATTTCCGTAAATTCAGAATATCAGTTTTTGCCGGAATTCATTGAAGATAAGGGGATTGCTATTTTGGGAGATATAGGAACAGTGTTAAAAGATTTGCGGAAAGCAAAAGAGGAAAGTGCATTTGTATAGGATACTTGTTCTTGATATTCCACTTAATGAAGAAACATTAGAATATTGATTGATACAAAACTGCACTCAGGGATATTGTGGGTGCAGTTTTGCATTAAAATTATTGATTACGATACAGTTTCTGATATGCAGTAGGTAATATCTGAAATATATCTCGGAAAGCCGATGTAAATTTACTTTGGTTTTTATATCCCACAGCGGCGGCAATTCCCGAAATAGATTTATCTTCCTGCAACAGCATATTCGATGCCAACTTCATACGGTATTCTTTCATGTAAGAAGCGATGGGCATTCCATAGACTGCTTTGAAAACGGATTTCAAAGTAGTGGTGTTCATCAGGTACTGTTTTGACAACTCTTCAATAGTATAGTGGCGTTTTAGGTCGGATGTCATCAGACTGTGAATTTCTTTGATAGTTTCCACCTGTCCGGAAACATACTGGTTCAATCTTTTTGTATTTTCTAAATCCAGCATATCTAAAAGCAACAGCAACTCCTGAACTTTTAATTTGAATGAAAATCAGGAATTAAGTGAACTTGGAAAAAGCTATCTGGAAGAATTACGGAAATATGCTCCAGCCAATCCATAGTCATAGGCTATGGATAACCATATAAAATAGGTGTTATGTATGTACCGCTGTTTGCTGATATAATAACAGCAGAAAGGTGGTTGATGATTATGCCTATGGCGGTACTAAGCAATTTTCTGATTTATTGCGTTATAAATGCCTTTACTCCGGGGCCGGGAAATATTCTGGCATTAAATACCGTAACAAACTATGGATATAAAAAAGGAAAGCCGCTGTTCTTTGGAATTTTTGCAGGCTACTATGTAGTACAAATCTTATGCGCAATTTTTGTATATGGGGTTAATTCTTTGCTTCCAAATGTAATGGAAGTGATGAAGTACATCGGAGCAGCCTATATACTGTGGCTTGCGATTCATATTGCTTTCAGTAAGAAGACCTCAGAAAACACAGAGCAATCCGCATCGTTTCTAAAAGGCTTCAGCAACCTGTACTTGGACTGGCTTGGGCGTACTGATTCAGAAGTTTTATCTACGGCATTTCCGTGTTATTAACATTATCCTTGCACTAACATTACTGGAGTGTATTTGGGGAATGTTAAGATAATTGCTGCTTTGAGAGCAATTCTATAGCTATCCTCTTAATTAACGCAAATTCCAGATGAGTGGAACCACCATTTGCAATCATTCGTGCTTATTGTTTCTAAGGCCGCTTTTACAGCCTCAGGTAGTTCAGTAGCAACGCGGACTTTCCTCTTTCTGAGAAAGGATTTCATTTTTGACCACATTTTTTCAATAGGGTTCAAATCTGGACTGTATATTCTCAAGATGGTGATACATTGTATAAGATTCCAATATATTAAAAGAAGCTGTTGACATACACCATAAATATAGTTATAATTCTAAATGTTTGAATTGTAATTATACTATATAATAAAAGAAGGGGATAAATAATAAATGGATGATTCATTTCACTACCTGTCTATGATAAACCATATGACTATCCAGAAAAAACTAATGGAACAGCTGAAAGATACAGGCCTTACCTTGGGACAGCCCAAAGTATTGGATTACCTGAAAGATCATGATGGTGTCAGCCAGAAAGAGATTGCGGCAGGATGCCTCATCGAGGCAGGATCTTTAACGTCCATTTTAAACCGTATGGAAGAAAAAAATCTGATTGAAAGAAAAATGCTCAATGGAAACCGTCGTACCTTTCATATTTTTATGACAGAATCCGGAAAGAAAAATCAGAAGCTTGTGGAGGAGGCTTTTAAGAAAATAGAAAAAACTGCATTAAATGGTATTTCCGAAGAAGAGCAGAAGCTGTTTATGGATATTTTTTGCCGGATCTACCGAAATCTTGCAGATATGAAATGATCCGGCAATAAAAAATATGAAATGAGGAGGGGATAAAAAATGGAGAAATTAAAACGATATTTAATATTTCTGGTAGGATTGTTTGTAAACTCCCTGGGAGTCAGCCTGATCACAAAGGCAAACCTGGGAACATCCCCGATTTCATCAATTCCTTACGTATTAAGTCTTAATTTTCCATTTACACTTGGAAACTTTACCATCTTTTTCAGTATCTTTCTGATCGTACTTCAGTTGATCATCCTGAGAAAGAACTTTAAATTGGAACACATCCTTCAGATTCCGGTATCCATCATATTTGGATATTTTATTGATCTTACCATGATTCTTTTTTTCTGGGTCAATCCGGAAGCGTACATCATGAAGATTGTATATCTTCTTATCGGATGTCTGATCCTTGGCGTAGGTGTATATATGGAGGTCTTGGCAGACGTTGTTATGCTTCCGGGAGAATCTTTTGTCCGTGCTATTGTTCTTACATGGAAAACAAATTTCGGAACAACCAAGATATGTTTTGATGTATCCATGTCAGTGATCGCTGCTGTACTTTCTTTCATATTTGCAGGAAAGCTGGCTGGTGTAAGAGAAGGTACCGTTATTGCTGCCCTTCTGGTAGGCTTTATCGCCAGACTCATTGCTAAGAAACTTGCATTCCTGAAAGATATGATTTTCCCCGAAAGCGTATCTGCAGAAAACGAGAACGAAGCAAAAGAACAGACAGCAGGAACCTATGGAAAAAATGTTATCGCCATTGGAAGACAGTTCGGAAGCGGCGGTCACGATATCGGCAAGGTTCTTGCAGAAAAGCTGGGCTACGATTTTTATGATGCAGAGATCATCCAGATGACAGCAGGAACCACCGGATATACCCCGGAATTCGTTAAGAAAAACGAGGAGATCATGACAAACAGCCTTCTCTATGATCTGGTCAATCAGATGTACCTGAATACAGACAGGCAGGATGAAGCACCGAAGGATAAAATTTTCGAGGCAGAATGTCAGGTTGTACGCAATCTTGCGAAAAAAGGCAACTGCGTCATAGTAGGCCGTTGTGCAGATTACGTTCTCAGAAATTCCGGAAACTGTCTGAAAGTATTTTTTTCAGCGCCTCTTGTGAGCAGAATAAGAAGAGTGGCACAGAGACAGAATATCTCCGAGGGAGAAGCCAAAGCTACGGTTCAGAAAAATGAAAAACTCCGTGCAGATAACTACCGCTATTACACTCATCGTATGTGGGGAGCAGCCGGAAACTTTGATCTTAGCCTGAATACAGATTTGGGAGAAGAATTTATTGAGAACTGCATCCGCAGTGCTATGAAACTGTAAAAATATATAAAGCCTTATAATAATTCTTCTACCTCTACAGGTGGGAGATGAATTGCAAAAAAATAAAAAAGAACACTTGTTTGATGATAAAATCCATGGTATGGAATTGTTTTGGAGGAATGGAATCATGATATTGACCATGTGCATGTAATGTTTCGTGCACAGCCTAAAACAGAACTCAGTAAATTTATCAATGCTTATAAAAGTGCCAGCAGCAGGCTGCTGAAAAAAGAGTATCCGGAAATCCGGGAAAAACTTTGGAAAGAAGCGTTCTGGAGCCAGAGTTTCTGCCTTTTGACGGCAGGAGGGACACCAGTAGAAGTGATCCGTCAATACATCGAAAACCAGGGAGAGAAAAAGAATTGAACATAGCATATCGTTTCCGGATTTATCCAACAGAAGAACAGAAGATACTCCTTGGAAAAACATTTGGCTGTTGTCATTTTCTGTACAACCAGATGCTTAATGATGAGAAGAGAAGGAAATGCAATGAATCATATTAGAATTACGAAAAATAATATTCATCATGAAAAATGATAGGATTTATTTACGAGTAATTATATATGCGAGAAAGTGGAGGAAGACATGAGATGATAAATAAATTACACCTGGCAATGATTGAACTATATAGAGGAGATGCAAAGAGAATTCAACATTTCTGTAAAGTGCATAGTTATGCAAAGTTAATTGCCGAAACGGAGAATGTAGACAAGAAAAGTTTGTTTATTATTGAGGCTGCTGCCTTGACACATGATATTGGAATCCATTTCTGTGAAGAAAAATATGGAAATTGTAATGGCAGACTACAAGAGCAGGAAGGTCCTGCAATAGCAGAAAGACTACTCAAAAAATTAGGATTTGATCAGGAGGTATCTGACCGGGTTCAGTATTTGATCGCACATCATCACACATATAATGATATTGATGCAATGGATTATCAAATATTGGTAGAGGCAGATTTTCTGGTAAATATCATGGAGGATAGTCTGACGAAAGAAGCTGCGTTAAAAGCCTATCATAATATTTTCAAAACAGCGTGTGGAAAAACAATTTGCAGAGAAATGTTCGATATTTGACAGAATAAGTTAAAACAAAGAGCAGAACCGGATGAATGAAGGTTCTGCTCTTTGTTTTTTCTGTTTATGAAAATACTTCCAGAATGACTGCCTGATAGCCTTCCAGCATAATTTCATTTCCTTCTGTCTTGAGCTGCGGCAGATTGTTCAGCACGATATGTTTGATCTTGGACGGAAGTGTTAGAGTCTGTGGCTGTGTTTTGTAGTTACCGATCACGAGCAGTGTCTGATCTGCGGACTTTCGGTAGTATGCCATGACGCGGTCCTGATCTTCAAATACAGGAAGCAGATCACCATATACGACAGTTTCGGCATAAGCCGGATCCTTGCGCAGTGCAAGCAGGCGGCGGTAGTACTGATAAACGGAATCTGGATCATCTTTCTGGCTTTCCAGGTTGATCTTTGTGTAATTGCGGTTTACCTTCAGCCATGGAGTGCCAGTCGTAAAGCCTGCGTTTGCAGAAGCATCCCACTGGAACGGAGTACGTGCATTGTCACGGCTGACACGGTTTACTGCCTTCAGGGCGGCGTCTGGTGTCAGACCGGCATCCAAGGCTACCTGGTACTCGTCGAGTGTTGAAATATCATCTACTTCGTCAATCGACTGGAATTCTACATTTTCCATACCGATTTCCTGTCCCTGATAGATAAACGGAAGACCACGGAGCATGATGTTCATTGTGGCAAGAAGCTTTTTGGCGGTGGAGGTACATTCGCCATCCGGGATATAACGGGAAACACCGCGTGGTTCATCGTGGTTTTCGATAATATTAGAGAGCATACCGATGTTGCCGATTTTTTTCTGGCTGGCAAAGCAGCAGCTGCGGTAGTCATTCGGGGTGATCAGAGTCTGGTCGTACCAGCCCTTTTCGCTGCCGCCGAAGATGGTTTCGTTGAAATCAAACATCGTTGAGAAGTATCCGTTGTCACCGATGAAATCCGGAAGTTCCTCCGGTTTCTCATTGAAGACTTCGCCGGCAGTAAAGGCACCGTGCGGAAGGAAAGTGCGGTCACGCATTTCTCCCAGGAATTCGCCGACACCGACTGCATGCTTGAGCATCTCGGCCGGGCTGCACATACCATCTGCACGGTCTGCCGGGTAATCCTGCCATGGAAGCGCCTTTTTGATGTTGATGATCGCATCGATACGGAAGCCGGCAAGTCCTTTATCGAGCCACCAGTTGATCATCTTGTAGATTTCATCGCGCAGTTTTGGATTTTCCCAGTTCAGATCCGGCTGTTTTTTGTGGAACATATGCAGGTAATATTTGTCCGGATGGCCCGGGAGCGGCTCCCAGACACTGCCGCCGAAATAGGAACGCCAGTTGCACGGCAGTTTTCCATCAGGACAGTCTTCAATATAAAAATACTTTCCGTACTCGCCATCCGGATCTTCGCAGGCTTTTTTGAACCATTCGTGCTCATCAGAGCAGTGATTGACAACGAGGTCCATCAGGATGTACATATCACGTTTTTTGGCCTCCGCGATCAGACGGTCCATATCGTCCATTGTGCCGAAGCGTGGGTCGATGTTGTAATAATCCGAAATATCATAGCCCTGATCTGCGAGCGGAGAGCAGTAGATCGGAGAGAGCCAGATAATGTCGATGCCGAGGTCTTTGAGGTAATCGAGTTTGCTGATAATGCCCGGAAGATCGCCGATTCCGTCTCCATTGGAATCGCAGAAGCTTTTTGGGTAGATCTGATAGGCTGTTTTTTTGTGCCACCATTTTTTTTGCATAGTAAAATTCCTTTCATTAGTTATAAAAATAGTTATAAAGAGTGTTTGTTATCGGGAAAAGTTTCCGTCATACTTTGCCTTCGGAACTGCAGCGGTGTAAACTGGGTCGCTTTTTTGAATTCCTTCATAAAATGTCCGAGATTATTGAACCCGCTTTCCAGACAGACCTCCGTGACGGGCAGTTCGGTCGTGCACAGCAGCGTTGCCGCATGCCGGATGCGAAAGTCATTGATATAGGAAATGGGTGTTTTGCCGAGGGCTTTTTTGAAAAAACGGCAGAAGTACTGCTCATTCATTCCGGCAAGTGCAGCCAGCTCTCCAAGAGAAAGCGGACGCTGGTAGTTTTGGCGGATATAACTGATCACGGTCTTGAGAAGCTCTACGCGAGGGTTGTGTACCGGATCGTTCAGGGTAAGCAGATCATACTCGGCAAGAATTCCGAGAATACTCAAAAGTGCTGCCTTGATCCGCAGTTGTGAAACGGGACTTTCGATTGTAAACTGATCCAGACAGCTCCGGTTTTCGCGGGAAAAGATTGAGCGGATCCGGAAAAATTCCTGCTGTACTTCCGAAAAGGCCGGGTGATCAGATCCAAGAAAAGATGGAAAGGAAAGTTTATGTTCCGATAATGGAAGCAGAAACTGTTCCTGTGCCGGATCCGGAGCGGCGAATGTGAGCAGATCGGGAGAAAAGACGACAGCCTGTTCCTGATACTGTTCAGAATCGGAGGTAAGTGCATGCAGTTCTCCGCTGTTGATAAAACAAAAGCATGGGCTTTTGAGATGAGTCAGCGTCATATTGATATCAACCTGATAAGAGTCCTGCTCAAGATAGATGATCTCGACCGGTTCGTGCCAGTGATGTTTGACCGTAAATGGAAATCCGGGCGGATTGGTTTCAGGCACTGCCTGGTAAAATGCACATGGAAAACTGAAGCTTCCATGCTGCCTTGCTTCTTTTAAGGAAGAAGGAAACTGGCCTTTTTTTTCCTCTGCCATCGTTTTTTCTCCTGTATGGTTGCTGTCATTTGAGTCAGAAAAGTGCCTGTTAATAACGCTATTCTGACTTATAAAAGCACTTTTCAGCTGGTTTTAAGAAAAACTGCCGAAATTATTCCGCTTTGTTATCTTCTACTATAACTGTGACGGAAGAAAAAATCTACTGCTAATATGACAAAAAATTACGGTATTTTGACTTGTTAATCAGATTGGAAAGACAGAGATCCAATCTGGACAAACTGTATATAAGAATGATAAGATGAATGTAAAAAAAGGTTCACGAAAATACCTCAGATAGAAGAAAGGAACGGCGGATAAAATGAATTATTTTGACTGTCATGCAGATACACTGACTGAAATTGTAAAACCAGGAGACTGCCTGGAGGAAAACTCCGGTGATCTGGATCTGAAAAGAGCAGGCGATTTTGTAGAAAATTACACGCAGATTTTTGCTGTCTGGAAAGATGCGAAGAAACTGGACAGAGAAGATCCTGACCAGGATTTCCTGAGATTGTATCATCGAGCTATGGCATATCTCGAAGATGAAAACCGTAAGATCACCTTGTGTCTGAATGGAGCAGAAATGGAGAAAGCGCACAGACAGGGAAAAGCAGCCGCATTTTTATCTATTGAAGATATGTCTGTCATGGGAAAATATATCGAAACAGTTTATGAGATGGGATTTCGATTTGCAATGCCTGCCTGGAATTACGAAAACCAATATGCATGTGGCGCATCCTTTGATCAGAGAAAGGGGCTGACATCTAAGGGAAAAGAAACAATAAAAGCTTTGACAGATCAGGGAATCGTGATAGATATTTCGCATCTGTCGGATCAGGGAGTTGAAGATCTGTTTGAGATAACAGACAGACCGATCATGGCCTCTCATTCGGATGTAAGAGAAGTATGGAACATGCCTCGTAATATTCAGAAGAGTCATCTTGCGGAACTGATCCGCAGGAGGGGAATTATAGGAATGAATTTCTGTGCTGCGTTTGTAGGTGAGAAACCACAGATATCAGACCTTTTGAAACATATGGATGCTGTACTGGAAATGGGCGGGGAGGACTGCCTTGCCATTGGAGGTGATTTTGACGGCTGTAACGGACATTTTCCGGCGGGAATAAATGGAGTACAGTCTATTCCACTCTTAAGAGAGGAAGTTATGAAACATGGTTTTTCAGAAGAACTGACAGAGAAAATCTTTTACGGAAATGCACATCGTTTTGTGATGGAAAATCTATAAAATATGATGTTCTATGAATACAGGGGCTTTTGGTTTGAGACTTTAAACTTTTATGTGACAAAAGGAAGTGCCTGTGATATTATAACAATGATATAAGCGAAAATGACTTTTGCAGAAATGAAAGAACCAGGGGAACAGTTCGAATATATATCGGCTGTTCTTTTTTGGCGTTACGTTAAACAAATAAAAAAGGAACTGGATATGAGAAAAAATCGAAAGAATAACTCCCGTACCCGGGGAAAAAGAATTTGCATTACTGCATTTCTTCTGGCTGGCAGTCTTATGCTGGGAGGATGTGGAGGAAAGAAAGAGAAAGCTGCGGACAGTGAACTGCCGGAGATTGTCATCGGAATGGATTATTTTGAACCTTACAGCTATCAGACGAGTGGCGGCGAATACAAAGGTATCGATGTGGAACTTGCCCAGGAAGCATTTCAGAGGCTGGGTTATCAGCCGAAGTTTGAGAATATTGTCTGGGAAGACAAGGATGAACTTTTGGCAGACAGGACAATAGACTGTCTGTGGAGCAGTTATTCCATGAATGGAAGAGAAGATAAATATCAGTGGGCAGGTCCGTACCTGTACAGTCGTCAGATGGTGGCTGTAAGAGCCGAGAGTGAAATCAAGAAGGTTCAGGATCTGAAAGGGAAGAGAGTCGCAGTTCAGGCAACTACAAAGGCAGAGGATCTTTTTCTTCATAATATTGATTCAGATCTTCCACAGATGGAGCAGGTAAACTGTTTTTCTACAACGAATGAACTTTATGCCGCACTCAGGAAAAGTTATGTGGATGCGATTGCAGGACATGAGGCGATGCTTAATAGTCTGGTACAGGACGGTGAGGGCTCTTATCGTATGCTGGAGGAAAGTATTTATACATCAAAACTTGGAATAGCCTTTAAAAAAGGAACTCACAAGAAATTAACAGAAGAGCTTACAGAAACGCTCAAGGAGATGCAGGGTGAAGGTATTACAGAAAAAATAGTTATAAAATATGGACTGGATGCGGACAAGATTCTGCCGGGAGGAGAAAATAAATGAACAGACAGATGAGGACGCAGATGCCGCAGACACAGAAAAGAGGGAAAAACATAGGGAAGAAAAAGCAGTTTGACAGAAATGCCTGTTTACTGGTGACTGTACAGATTTTTGCCGGAATCCTGATTTTTCTGCTGCTGACTGCGAGTGATAATAAAAAGCTGAATAATACGCTGGATAAGACATTTGACTTTGCAAAAAACCGGATTGAAAGATATGAGATCTATAATACGAACGACCAGGTGAAGAGTCTGGTACGTCTTATGGACAAGACAACAGAACTAAGCCGGGTTCTGGCACAGGAGGGAAATCTCAGTGCAGAAATGCTGGATGAATATGCCAGGGAACAGCGTCTGACAGGAATCCTTGTGCTGGATCAGAGACTGAATGTAGAGGAACAGACGCAGGATGGAGACAGCATGCCGCTGTGGCAGAAACTGATCGAAAGTAATTATGTACGTGATATTATAGACCATCCGGAAAAGACTTATACGACCCGTCTGAGAAACGAAGGAAAGCTCTACGATTTTGCGGCGGTGGCAAGACAGGATGAGACAGGCATCCTGATTTCCTATATGCAGAAAGAGGAAGTAAATGAGCTTAACGGAGATTTGACGATGGCATCGCTATTTTCGGATTTTCCCTTTGAGATGAATGGAAGTATTGTGATCTGTGATGAGGATAAGATTGTCAGTACAAATAAACAGGATCTGACCGCTCACTCGATAGAAGACTCAAAGTCCCTGTATGAAAATGAATTTAAGTCAGGTGTGAATGGAATTGTCCGTCTTCATTCAAAGAACGGAAACTGGTATGGACGTCAGGAAAAGATCAAAGATTATGATGCATATATCTTTTTTCCGGAAGTTCAGGTGTACATCACACGAAATATTGTATGTGTAATCTATGTGCTGCTTGCACTGCTTCTTTTTTCTCTTTATCGAGTGAGCAGAAGCAGAACAGAAAAAAGAAGTATCCTTCAGGATCAGAAGAGACTTCGAGTGATCAATGCACTGGGTCATGCATATTCCTCTATTTCTCTTGTGAATTTAAAAACAGAGGAAATCGAAGTCGTAAAATCTTCAAACTATATGAAGCCGGATCAGAAAGGTGACAGGATTTCGAAAGCACATCAGGAAGAACTGATACAGCAGGTTATTGCAGAGCCATTTCAGAAAGCGTATCGGGAATTTGCCGATATGAGTACGGTGGCGAAGCGACTGAAAGAACGTATGACATTGAGTCTTACAGCACGGACAGTGGATGAAAGATGGATGACGATGATCATTGTGCCGCAGGAATATGATAAGGATAAGAACCTGTGTGCAGTCCTGGTTGCGAATCTTGATGTGACAGAAGAAAAAGAACGTGAGATGGAACAGGATAAGAATCTGAGAAATGCACTTGCGGCTGCGGAGTATGCGAACAAGGCGAAGACAGCCTTTCTGAATAATATGTCTCATGATATCCGCACGCCGATGAATGCGATCATTGGATTCACTGCACTTGCGACAGCACATATCGACAGCACGGAGCTTGTTCTGGATTATCTGAAAAAGATCCATACGTCCGGACAACATCTGTTAAGCCTGATCAATGATGTACTGGATATGAGCAGAATTGAGAGTGGTTCCGTCCGGATTGAATATACAACGGTACATCTGCCAGACATTCTGCACGATCTGAGAACAATCATTCAGGGATATGTGTATTCCAAGCAGCAGGATCTTTATATTGATACACAGGATGTACTCCATGAAGATATCGTTACCGATAAGCTGCGTCTGACGCAGGTGCTTCTGAATATTATCAGTAATGCTGTGAAGTTTACACCGGTTGGTGGTATGGTTAATATTCGTGTCTCGGAGAAACCATGCAGAAGAGAAGGATATACAACGGTGATCTTCAGTGTGAAGGATAATGGAATCGGAATGTCACCGGAGTTTCGGGAGCAGGTGTTTGATTCATTTTCAAGAGAACATACAGTTACGGAGAATGGAATCGGAGGAACCGGTCTTGGGATGGCGATCACCAAAAATATCGTGGATATGATGGGCGGTACGATCCAGGTTGAAAGTGAAGTGGGAAGAGGAACAGAATTTACAGTCAGACTTGAATGCGAAACAGCAGGAGTGACAGTGAAACGGGGAGCTATTCCGGAATTTAAGGGAGCACGGGCTCTTGTGGTGGACGATGATGCGGAAACCTGCATGAGTGTAAGCCGGATGCTGCGTGAGATTGAGATGACAGCAGACTGGACTACTTCAGGAAAAGAAGCGGTGCTTCGTGCCAAGGAAGCTTATGAACAGAATCAGGAATTTAAGGTTTATATCATTGACTGGCTGATGCCGGACATGAATGGAATTGAGACAGTCCGCAGGATCCGTATGGTGGTTGGACCTGAGAATCCAATTATCATCCTGACGGCTTATGACTGGTCAGATGTTGAACAGGAGGCAAAGGAAGCGGGTGTAACTGCATTTGTGTCGAAACCTCTGTTTCTTTCAGAACTGCGGGAAGTTCTGATGAATCCGGAGCAGAGAGCACTTCTTAAGAATGAGAATCAGAAGCTTCAGGCAGAAAGCCAGAGAAATTATGAAGGAAAGAAAGTTCTTCTTGTAGAGGACAATGAACTGAATCGTGAGATCGCGACGGCGATCATGCAGGAAATTGGTCTGAGTGTGGATATTGCAGAGGATGGTACGGATGCTGTAAACATCATGTCATCTGCAGAAGGCAGAAAATATGACCTGATCTTTATGGATATTCAGATGCCGAAGATGGATGGCTATACTGCAACCCGAGAGATACGTACGCTTACGGATCTGAAATGTGCAAACATACCGATCATCGCGATGACTGCGAATGCTTTTGAAGAAGATCGTAAAAAGGCGATCAAGGCAGGTATGAACGGTCATATTGCAAAACCGATCAATGCAGATGTGATCCTGGAAAATCTGGATCAGATTTTTGGCAGATAAAAAAGAAAAGGACATCCTAAGTTTAAGGATGTCCTTTTTACTAAAAGGGAGCGTATATATTATCTGTGAAACAGACGTCTGATAAATGCAAGAAGACTGAAATGTTCAGAGTGCATATAATCGTTTATAAAATTGTCACAATACATATACCGTTCCGTTGTAATCCATTCCGGAAGAGTATCCGGTGAATTTGTATAAGTTGCGAATCTCATAATCACGCCTCCTTTAATGAATCCTTATAAGTATTTCTTAAGTTACTTATATTGTAGCACAAAATTAAATAAAAACCATAGGGGATAATTCTAAAAATCAGGGGTTAAATATGTGCTGTCAGCACAACAAGATGATATAATAAGATAAAAAGAGACAAAAAGGTAAATCAGATGGAAGACAGAGGTGAGGGGATATGAGTTTTACAATAGAAGATATGATACTGACGGCAGAAGAGAGATATGAAATGAAGTTTCTTGCAGGAAAAAATGGCTGGGCAAATTCAATCAGCTGGGTGCATCTTCTGGAAGATACCACGATCATACAGAACTTTTGGGGAAAGGAACTCGCAGTGACAACAGGGCTTGGCTTTCCACAAAAAGAAGACTGGATGAATCTTGCAAGACTGTTGAATAAATATCATGCCTCCGGACTGATCATTAATGTGGGACAGTATATTTATGAGGTACCAGAAGAACTGAAGGCATACTGTGACGAAAATGATCTTCCGCTTCTGACTGTGCCATGGGAAGTACATTTGTCAGATATGATAAAAGATTTCAGTATTCATGTGTTTTTGCAGGATCATACCGATGAGCAGATTGCCTCGGCTCTGATTGCGGCAATTGAGACACCCGAAAACCAGAAGGCATACAGAAAAGAACTGTTGCAGCATTTTGATGTGGATGGAAGTTTTCAGGTATTATTGCTCACCTGCGAAGGATTGGATTCTATGGATACGGTAGAGAGAAGGAAGCTGTCTTATCGAATACAGGTATATCTTGAGGACATTTCGCACAATGCCAGTTTCTTTTATTATAATTCGGATTTTGTGCTGGTAGCCAATGCACTTTCGGAAGAGTATTTGTGTAATCTTGTAGAAAAAGCCTTAAAAAGAGGAAAAAGGCGTATGCCGGGATTGGAATTGTGTGTCGGGATTGGGAGCAGATGTATAGATATTTCACAGCTCTCTGTAAGTTATCAGAGGGCAAAAGCGGCAGCACAAATGGCTGTGACACACAAAAAACAGGTGGTAAAGTTTGATAACTGCGGATTGTTCCGCCTGCTTTACAGGGTAGAAGACAAGAAGATTCTGGAAGAAATAGAAAGAGAATGTCTTGAAGCACTGGAAGAATATGATCGCAGATACCACGCGGATTACGTGGAAACGCTAAAATCGTATCTGAAACATAATGGAAGTATCCAGGCAGTGGCTGCAGAATTGTATACTCATCGTAACACAGTGTTATACCGAATTGGCAATATCAGAAAAATTCTGGGAAATGAACTGAAGACACCGGAAGAGAGACTACCCTATCAGATTGCTTTCTATATCCGAAGTATGCACGGCTCAAAGGAGTAAAATTTCATGAAAAGAAAATTTTACCGTTTACACATCTTCTTATTTGGCTTAATATAGAAATATTAGGCTGAAGAGATTCAGCCTTTATCAAACTTTATTTGAAGAGGGGAAATTGAAATGAAAGAAAAAGGAAGCAGCTTTTCCGGCTCCATAGGATTTGTCCTGGCAGCAGCCGGAAGTGCCGTAGGCGTCGGGAATATCTGGAGATTCCCGTATCTCTGTGCAAAAGACGGAGGTGGTCTGTTTCTTCTGGTTTATCTGGTGCTGGTACTTACTTTTGGTTTTGTACTTCTGACAACAGATGTTGCAATCGGACGAAAAACAAAGAAAAATGCATTGAGAGCTTTTGAAGCACTTAATCCAAAGTGGAAATTTTTGGGACATTTGACATTTCTGGTTCCGGCACTGATCATGACATACTATTCTGTCATCGGTGGATGGATCGCAAAGTACTTTTTTATTTATGTTGTGTCTGATGGAAAGGAAGCGGCAGCAGATGGATATTTTACATCGTTTATCACATCGGATATTGCACCGATCGTATTTATGCTGATTTTTCTGGCACTCACAGCCTGGATCGTATTTCGTGGTGTAGAGAAAGGAATTGAAAAGTTTTCCAGGATCATTATGCCGGGGCTGATCCTTCTGATCGTGATCATTGCCGTGTTTTCACTGACTCTGTCACATACAGATGCAGATGGAACTGTTCGTACCGGTCTGCAGGGTCTGGCTGTTTATATCAGACCGGATTTTAGCGGTCTGACAGTAAAGCGTTTCCTTGAGATTCTTCTGGATGCGATGAGCCAGCTGTTCTTTTCTTTAAGTGTATCGATGGGAATTATGATCACCTATGGTTCTTATGTAAAGAATGAAGTGAATTTGAATAAGGCGACAAATCAGATTGAAATTTTTGATACCGGAATTGCATTTCTTGCCGGAATGATGATCATCCCGGCTGTCTTTGTGTTCCTTGGAAACGATGGAATGGCTTCCGGGCCAAGCCTGATCTTTATCTCTTTGCCAAAGGTATTTGAAGCCATGGGAATCTTCGGCCGTCCGGTGGCAATCCTGTTTTTCCTGATGATGGGATTTGCGGCTCTGACCTCCTGTGTATCGGTTATGGAAACTCTGGTTGCAAACTGCATGGAGCTTTCTCATAAACCACGTAAAAAAATGTGCGGCGTGGTCGGAGTATATTCTCTTATTACGGCAGTGCTGATCTGCCTTGGGTATAATAAACTGTATTTCGAACTGAAACTTCCAAATGGTTCTGTCGGACAGCTCCTGGATGTTATGGATTATATCAGCAACAGTTTTCTGATGCCATTTATCTCACTTCTGACCAGTATCCTGATCGGCTGGGTGATCGGACCCGACTGGATCATAGGAGAGGTGGAGCGAAACGGGGAACATTTCAGGCGGGCCGGTTTGTATCGATTTATGATTCGCTATGTAGTGCCGATCGTCATGTTGATTCTGTTCCTGGTATCTGCCGGATTTGCAGACTGGATATAAGTAAAATTGAAACAGCCGAACACTTCTGATTTATTTTATATAAATATCAGAAATGTTCGGCTGTTTTGAGTTCTTCCCAAAATTGCTCTGTAATGTTCCTATAGAGATTTTGTAATATAAGCTTTTAACAGTTCAAAAGTATTGCGGACACCGTCTGTATGGGAGCGTTCGTAGTTATGAGAAGCATAGACACCGGGTCCGATCAGGCCGTGACGGATATCGTAGCCGGCACGTAAAGCAGCTTCTACATCGGATCCATAATGTGGATAAATGTCAATGGCATAATCCAGCTTCTGCTCTCTGGCAATATTAGAAAGTGTGGTTACCAGATCATAATTATAAGGACCGCCGGAATCTTTGGCACAGATAGATACCATCCGTTCTGTACAGCCAAGATCGGCACCGACACAGCCCATATCTACAGAAAGCATTTCTTCGGTATCCGAAGGTATGAAACATCCGCCGTGTCCCACTTCCTCATAGACTGTAAACAACAAAGAAACTTTACGGTTCAGTTTCCAGTTTTCATCCCGGATAGCCCTGGCAAGGCCGAGAAGGATAGAAGCAGAGAGCTTGTCATCCAGAAAACGGCTTTTGATGTATCCACTTTTGGTAATAACTGTGCGGGGATCCATGGCGATGATGTCTCCGGTCTGAATGCCGAGGGCCAGAACATCTTCTTTGGAGGATACATTTTCATCCAGCAGAATTTCCATGTTCTCTTCCAGAGTTTCAACTTTTTGATCTGCAACATGGGCAGATGGTTCGGTGTTTAACACCACGCCGGTGTAAACTCTGCCGTCCCGGGTATGGATAGTGCAATTTTCTCCGTCAGCGGTAGACCACTGATGACCACCGAGGGTTGTAGGACGAAGGCGTCCATTTTCCTTGATGGAACGAACCATAGCACCTAAAGTATCAACGTGAGCAGCCAGTACCAGAGGCGAGCCGCTTCCTCCCAGAGTGACAGATACATTTCCTTTATTGGAAAGTTCTGGGGTATATCCAAGGGAAGTCAGTTCTGCCAAAAGGTAATCGGCTGCTTTTTTGGTAAAGCCGGTCGGGCTTGGAACAGCAGTCAGTGCGTATAATTGTTCTGTGATAAAGTCCATATAAGAACTCATGTGTCGGTTCCTCCTGATTTGTAATAAAAAGTACAGCCCCATCAGAGGGCTGTTGTCGGATAAAGTTTTTCTGCCGGAATAAAAATCTGTCATGCGGCCGAAAAGCTTCGCATATCATTGTAACTATCGGAATAAAAAAGTCAATCAGATTTTGCAGATTTTGGAAAAATCATAGTTTCACGGACATTTCACATTATAATGTCCGCGTACAAAATACAAGTGTGTGAAAAATAAAAACAAATTCCCTGATTTAGCTTGACACTAATGTGGTAAAGTAGGTATAATATCGTCATATTGTCGACAATTTACAATCGACAGAATAGATAAAAAAGAGAGAAGATAGAGAGGAAAGGTGTAAAATATGACAAAATACACAGTACGAAGAGTCTGTATGGCATTTGTTACATTGCTGCTTGTTGCCAGTATTACGTTCTTTCTGATGAATGCTATTCCGGGTAATCCCTGGTTATCAGAAAAGACACCATCTGAGGCAACTATCCAGGCACTGAATGCAAAATACGGACTGGACCAGCCTAAGTATATCCAGCTGGGTAAATATCTGAAGAATCTGGCACAGGGAGATTTTGGAACCTCCATTAAGATGCAGAAGAACCGTCCGGTTCTGAGCATCATCAAGGAAATGTTCCCTGTTTCTGCAAAAGTCGGCAGTATTGCTCTTTTATGGGCAGTGCTCGTAGGTGTTCCCCTTGGATGTCTTGCAGCCTTCAAGAGAGGAACCTGGGTGGACAGCTTTTTGCGAGTGCTGTGTACCATCGGTATTTCAATGCCGGGATTTGTTGTAGCTACACTGTTGCTGCATACGTTCTGTGGAGGTATTGAAGGTCTGAAAGTTTTTCCGGCACTGTTTGACGGAACAACGGCAAGTTATGTACTGCCGTGTGCAGCTCTTGGATTTTATCCTATGTGCTATCTTTCCAGACAGACCAGGACATCCATGCTGGATGCCATCAATCAGGAATATATCAAGACAGCCAGAGCAAAAGGTCTGAAGAACAATAAGATTATCTTCAAACATGCTCTGCGTAATGCGCTGATTCCGGTTATCACTTATCTCGGACCCCAGATCGCATTTACACTTTGCGGTGGTCTTGTAGTAGAAACTGTATTTTCAATTCCGGGACTGGGAAGATATTTTGTACAGGCTATCCAGAACCGTGACTATCCGCTGATCATGGGAACAACGATTTTCCTGGCAGCATTTATTATCGTGATGAACCTGATCGTAGACCTGTGCTACAAACTGGTGGATCCGCGAATTAATCTGGTAAAGGGAGGAAACTAAAAGGTTATGTCTGATAAGAAAAGATTTCATAAACCGGGTTCTCTTCAGCCAAATATTGAGGACATCCTCCAGTGGAATGACCTGCCGGCAGATGCTTTTGAACCGGCAACATCTGAAGAGAAAGAGAATTTTATTCAGGACCGCAGAAGTGTGTCCTATTGGAAAGATGCATGGAGACGTCTTCGCAAAAACACAGTAGCGATGGTGGCACTGGTTATTATTATCCTGCTGGCAATCTTCGCATTTGTAGGACCGGCTGTTGTTCCGTATACATACAAACAGCAGATCCGTGGCTCAGAAGCTTTACATCCATGGCACTACAGCCTGGAAGATCAGGAAAAGATCAATGCTTACATGGAAGAGCACAGTGGTGCCGGTAAGCTGTCCCCTGATGAAGCAGTAGAACAGGCACGTAAAGAAGCAGAAGCCAAGGGTACCACTTTAAGCCGTGTGGATGAAGCCAAGATCCGTGCCAAAGCAAACGTATCCCAGCAGGAAGCAAGTAACAATGAAGAAAAAGTCACAGAGGCAGATGCTGTCAAAGCACTGGGTATCAAGCACAGTATGTTTGGTTACTCCAATAAAGAACTTCAGAAAAAAGCTGAAGGTGAAAAAGTATTCCCGCATGTATTTGGTACTGACGATCAGGGACGTGATATCATGGTCCGTGTAATGGTCGGAGCCAGAGTATCTATTATCGTAGGTGTCTGTGCAGCACTTCTGGTACTGGTTATTGGTGCACTGTATGGTTCTATTTCCGGTTACTGTGGCGGCATGGTTGATACTGTGATGCAGCGTATCGTTGAGATCATTTACTCTATTCCGGAGATGCTGATCATCCTTCTGTTATCTGCAACTCTGAAACCGGCACTGGAACAGTTCCAGAATTCCGGGGATGGTATTTTACAGAGTCTGGTAACTCTGCTTGGACCAAACCTGATCTCAATGTTTATTGCTTTTGGTCTTCTGTACTGGGTAACTATGAGCCGTATCATCCGTGGACAGATCCTGCAGTTAAAACAGCAGGAATATGTAACAGCAGCCAGAGCACTTGGTGCCAAGGGTGGACGTATCATCACAAAGCATCTGCTTCCGAACTGTATCGGACAGATCGTTACGACTACTTTCCTGCAGATCCCTTCAGCAATCTTCCTGGAATCCTTCTTATCTTTCCTGGGTGTTGGTGTATCAGCACCGCTTACCAGTCTTGGATCCATGTGTTCCGAAGCACTGAGCGGACTCACAACTTATCCATACCGACTGTTCATTCCGGCAGTGATCTTAAGTGTTATGATCCTGTCTCTGAATCTGTTTGGTGATGGCCTTCGTGATGCATTAGATCCTAAGCTGAAAAAATAAGAAAGGGAGAAACATAATGGAACAGAATAAAAAAACTGACAAGCTTTTGGAAGTCAGAGATCTCCAGGTTTCTTTCTTCACTCCGGCAGGAGAAGTAAAAGCAGTAAATGGAATCAGTTATGATTTGAATTATAATGAAGTAATGGGTGTTGTTGGTGAGTCCGGATCCGGAAAAAGTGTGGAAGCTTATTCCATCATCGGTCTCTTACAGAATCCAGGTAAAGTAATTGGCGGATCCATTACTTTTGAAGGTCAGGACGTACTGGCCAAGACTCCGGCAGAGATGGTCAACTTCCGAGGAAGTGAAGTGGCAATGATCTTCCAGAACCCGATGACCTGTCTGAACCCGGTATATACGATTGGGAACCAGCTGGTTGAAGCATTAAAAGCTCATGACAAGAACATCAGCAAAGAAGATGCTCAGAAACGTGCCATGGCAATGCTTGAGGAAGTAGGTATCAATAACGTTGAAAAACGTATGAAACAGTATCCGCATGAACTCTCAGGTGGTATGCGTCAGCGTGTTATGATCGCAATGGGTCTGATCTGTCATCCGAAGCTTCTGATCGCAGATGAGCCGACAACGGCACTTGATGTAACGATCCAGGCACAGATTCTTGAACTGATGAAAAAACTTCAGAAGACAAATCAGATGGGTATTATTTTCATCACACATAACCTCGGCGTTGTGGCAGAGATCTGTGACAAAGTATCTGTTATGTATGCAGGTAAGATGGTAGAGCAGGGACCAGTCGATGATATTTTCTATGCACCGGGCCATCCTTATACCAGAGGTCTTCTTCGCTCCATGCCGCGAGTAGACGCAGACAGCTATGAACGTCTGATCCCGATCGAGGGAACTCCGGTAGATATGCTGAATCCTCCGGAAGGATGTCCTTTTGCACCGCGTTGTGAAAGTGCCATGAAGATCTGTCTGCAGAAGATGCCGCCATATGTAGAACTGGGCGAAAACCACAGAGCTGCATGCTGGCTGTGTGTGCAGGATCAGATAAAGGCACAGAAAGCAGCAGACAAAAATACAGAAAAAACGGAGGCAGGCAGCCATGAGTGAGAAAAATGATACTCTTGTTCGGGTTGAACACCTGAAAAAATATTTCCCGGTCAAAGGCATTAAGGGACCTGGAGTACAGGCTGTAGAGGATATCTCCATTGAGATCAAGAGAGGAGAGACTCTTGGACTGGTAGGGGAATCCGGTTGTGGAAAAACAACCTTCGGCCGTACAGTATTACAGTTATATAATCCTACTTCCGGAAAGATCATTTATGACGGAGAAACAATTTTTGAGGGACAGGATCCCTGGAAACGAGATGAGAATGGAATCCTTCATCCGGTAAAAGTCCCGAAGGCAAAACAGGTGAACATGCTTCCTTACCGTCGTAAGATGCAGATCATTTTCCAGGATCCATCTGCAAGTCTTGACCCGCGTATGACGGTCGGAGAGATTATTGGCGAGGCACTTGATATTCACAAGTTATATGCCAGCAAGAAGGACAGAACAGACCGTATCAAGGAACTGCTTGGACATGTAGGTCTGAACACAGAGCATGCAAACCGTTATCCTCATGAATTCTCCGGTGGACAGCAGCAGCGTGTCGGTATCGCACGTGCGCTTGCAGTAAATCCGGAATTTATCGTGTGTGACGAACCAATCTCCGCACTGGATGTTTCTATCCAGTCTCAGGTTGTAAATATGCTGGAGGATATGCAGCATGAGATGGGACTTACCTATCTGTTTATTGCTCATGACCTTTCGGTTGTAAGACATATTTCTCATCGTATCGGTGTTATGTATCTGGGTACAATGGTTGAGCTTGCAGAAAGCTATGAGCTGAACCGCAATCCTCTGCATCCATACACCAAGACACTGCTTTCCGCTGTTCCGGTACCGGATCCTGAGGTAAGCAGAAGCAGACAGCGAATCGTACTGGAAGGAGATATTCCGTCTCCTATGAATCCGCCAAGCGGCTGCCGATTCCATACACGTTGTCCTTATGCTACTGAGAAATGTAAACAGGTTGTACCGACATTCAAGGAATATGACAAGGGTCACTGGGTGGCATGTCATCTGCTTGAAAAGTAAGGGTATTGCATGTTATTAATTTAAGATATACAGGACTCCCTGTTTATCAATAAAAAGAGAAAAGGAGAGAGGATATATGAAGAAGAGAGTCTTATCTATCCTGTTAGCTGCAACATTTACCGTATCTATGTTTGCTGGTGCAACAATGGTAAGTGCAGCTGAGAACGAAGCAACAGAGGAAACTGCAAGTACTGGTGATTTTAATATCACAGTAAACCTGGCTTCTGAGCCTCAGACAATGGACCCGACACTTAATACTACCAGTGATGGCAGTAACATGGCTAACCATCTGTTTGAAGGTCTGATGAAATGGGAAGACAGTGGTGTAGAAGTAAATGGCAGTGACGGTACTGCTAACAGTGCACAGCTGGCTCCAGGACAGGCAGAAAGCTACGAAAAAACAGAGAATGAAGACGGAACTGTAACTTATACCTTCAAACTTCGTGATGGAATCAAATGGTCTGACGGTAAAGATGTAACAGCAGGTGATTTTGAATATGCATGGAAACGTCTTGTAGATCCTGCAACAGCAGCTGACTACAGCTACATGCTGGATTGTGTTGTTAATGCCAACGAGATCATCGCCGGTGAAAAAGATGCATCTGAACTGGCTGTTAAAGCAGTTGATGACAAAACATTCGAAGTAACTCTCGTAAATGATCTGCCATATTTTGAAGAACTGTGTGCTTTTCCGGCTATGATGCCAGTACGTCAGGATGTTATCGAAAAAGCAGGAGATAACTGGACATTTGATGTTTCAACATATATCTCCAATGGAGCCTACAAAATGAAAGAGTGGACTCATAACTCTCAGATCGTGGTAGAAAAGAACGAAAACTACTATGATTATGAGAAACTTGGACCAGAAACAATCACATTCAAGCTGATGGATAACCAGAACGCTATGCTTTCCGGATTCAATTCCGGTGAGCTTGATTTCATCGAGGATGTTCCGCAGGCAGAGATCGCTAACCTGATCGCTTCCGGTGATATGAAGATCGTAGACTATATCGGAACATATTATGTATGTTTCCAGACTCAGAAAGCACCATTCGATGACCCGAGAGTTCGTAAAGCATTCTCTCTGGCAATCGATCGTACTTATATCGTAAATCAGGTTACACAGTCCGGACAGGTTGAAGCTGGCGGATTTGTACCGGCTGGTGTTTACGATGCTGAAGGAGCAACCGGAGATGACTTCCGTACAGTTGGTGGAGATTACTACAAACCTACAGATGCTGACTATGAAGCGAACTGTGAAGAGGCGAGAGCACTTCTTGCTGAGGCAGGATATGAAAACGGAGAAGGCTTCCCGGTTGTAGAATATCTCTATAACACAAGTGATGCTCACAAAGCTGTAGCAGAAGCTCTTCAGTACATGTGGGAAGAAGAACTTGGCGTAAAGGTTACTCTGAATAACCAGGAATGGGCAGCATTCCTTCAGACACGTAAGGATGGAGATTACTCTATCGCACGTAACGGCTGGATCGCTGACTACAATGACCCGATTTCCTTCCTTGATATGTGGATGACTGGCGGCGGAAACAACGACGCTCAGTATTCAAACGAAGAGTATGATTCTCTTATTAAAGAAGCAAAAACCACAACAGATGTCAAAGAACGTATGGAACTGCTTCATAAAGCTGAGGATAAGATCATCGGCGAAGACAACGCTTTAGCTCCGCTGTACTTCTATACTCAGAAATACATGCTTGCAGATGGTATCGAAGGAATGTATTATTGCCCACTTGGATATTTCTTCTTCGGATATACCCACCAGGCATAAGATTATTTTATAAAGATACGGCCCGGATATAGTGTCCGGGCTGTTTTTCTCGAAAAACTAAGGAGATTGTGATATGAAAGCCTATGAACGCTTTTTGAAATATGTAACTGTCTGGACTTCAAGTGATGAAGACAGTACAACGGTTCCAACTACCAAAAGACAGTTGGATCTGGGAAATCTTCTCGTTGAGGAGATGAATGAACTCGGTCTTTCCGATGTTAAAATTGATGAATATGGTTATGTTTATGGATATCTTCCGGCTACGGAAGGAATGGAAGAGGTACCGGCTCTTGCTCTGATCGCCCACATGGATACTGCTCCGGATTATAGTGGATGTGGCGTAAAACCACAGATCATCCCGGATTATAACGGAGAAGATGTAGCACTGGGAACTTCCGGGAAAGTGCTTTCTGTCAGAGATTTTCCAAGATTAAAAACATATAAAGGAAGAACACTGATCACAACAGATGGAACTACACTTCTGGGTGCAGATGACAAAGCAGGAATTGCAGAAATTCTTACAGCTGCAGAAGAGCTGATGAGAGACAAGATCCCTCATGGAAAAATCTGCATCGCCTTCACACCGGATGAAGAGGTAGGCGGAGGGGCAGACTATCTGAAGATTCCTGAATTCGGGGCAGTTTACGGTTATACGCTGGATGGAAGCCATGAAGGAGAGATCCAGTTTGAAAACTTCAATGCAGCCAGCGCAGAAGTGGTAGTACATGGCGTAAATGTTCATCCGGGAAGCGCCAAGGATATTATGAAAAATGCCCAGACCATTGCCATGGAGTTCCATGGAATGCTGCCAAAAGATGCATGTCCGGAAAAAACAGAGGGATATGAGGGATTTTATCATCTGACAGATTTTAATGGAAATGTAGAACAGGCAGTGATGAAATACATTATCCGTGATTTTGATTCAACATTATTCGAGGAAAAACAGGAGAAAATGCGTCAGGCAGCAGCCCAGATCAATACCATTTACGGAGAGGGGACAGCAGAGGTAAAACTTGAAGAATCTTACCGTAATATGAGAGAAAAGATCGAACCATGTATGCAGCTGATTGACTATGCGAAAGAAGCCTGCAAAGAGGCAGGGGTAGAGCCGGATATCGCTCCGATCCGTGGCGGTACAGATGGTGCCCGTCTAAGCTTCAGAGGACTGCCGTGTCCGAATCTCGGTACCGGCGGAGATGGCTTCCATGGTCCGTTTGAACATATTACGGTGGAAGGAATGGATCAGTCCGTAGAAATCATCAAAAACATTATCAAAAAATGTGATGCTTTTGTGATAACACTTTACAGTGAAAAAGAATTTAGATATAATATTTTATGGTAAAGTGATAAAGTAACAGATAACTGAAGATGCACTGTCAGTCCATGCAGGTGCATCACAGCTATAATATAGCAGGGAGACATATGAGCGAATTATTGTACAAAACATTAAGAGAGAGTGTAGTGAATGCTATCCGGGCCAAGATCATGAATCATCAGATCCGTCCGGGTGAGCGGATTGTGGAACTGGAACTGGCACAGGAATTTCATACAAGCAGAGGTCCGATCCGTGAAGCACTGCGTCAGCTGGAGATTGAGGGGATTGTAGAATATACCAGAAATGTGGGATGCTCCGTGCGTAATTTTTCCGTTAAGGATTCTTATGAAGTGTATCTTCTTCGTACCAATTATGAAATAGTCAGCATACGTCTGCTGAATGGAAAGGTGCCTGAAGATACGATCAGGAATATGGAAAACATTCTGGAACATATGAAAAGTATTCCTGTAAATGAATTTGACCGTGTGTTTGAATATGACAACCAGTTTCATGAACAACTGGTATTGATGTCAAAACTTCCGCGGCTTGAGAAGGCATGGAAAGAACTGTATTACAGCAATCTGCTGGCAGGATACAATTTACTGGCAGAAAAAGAAAAAATACTGGAACGACAGTATGATAATCATATTGCCATCCTGGAGGCATGCAAAGAGGGAGACTGTAACAAGATCTGCCAGGAAGTCAAAAAGCATTATTGGACAACCATTTTCCGTATGCTGCAGGACCAGAAACTTGAAGAATCTGATCTGAAGAAGAGTTGGATGATGGCAATATAAACAGAGGCTGTGGAATTTGAGAGGGAGATACAGTGTATGGAACATACAATAAATCCTGTGTATGATGAGAACTCCAGAATACTGATCCTTGGAAGTTTTCCGTCGGTAAAGTCCAGGGAGCAGAAATTTTTTTACGGGCATAAGCAGAATCGGTTCTGGAAAGTGGTTTCAGGGATTCTTGGCTGTGAAGTGCCTCAGACAATTGAGGAGAAAAAGGAGATGCTTCTGAAACATCACATCGCAGTGTGGGATGTAATACAGAGCTGTGAGATTGAAGGTTCTTCAGATGCAAGTATCCGGGACGTAATACCAAATGATCTGTCGGAGATTCTGAGAACAGCAGATATTCAGGCAATTTATACAAATGGCGGCAAGGCATATGAACTGTATCAGAAGTATATTTATCCTGTAAACGGGATCAAAGCACATAAGCTTCCATCGACCAGCCCGGCCAATGCAGGTTATTCTCTGGAGAGGCTGAAAGAGGCCTGGAAACAGATTGGTGAATATATTCACTGAAGCCGATTTCACAGATAAAAATTAGGCAGAATTGTATTCCAAAATAATCAAAAAACGGGTTTACGAAAGCATAAAATGAGTATATAATATGCAAACGATGAAAAAAACGGGAGTGTATAAAAATGAAATCAGCACAAAATGATATGACTGCCGGAAACCCAATGAAGATTATCTGTGGTTTTACGCTGCCGATTTTTATAGGGAATGTATTTCAGCAGTTTTACAACATGGCAGACGCCGTGATCGTTGGTAAATTTGTAGGAAACAAAGCACTCGCTGCGGTAGGAAGCACGGGTACGATCATGTTTCTGATTTATGGTTTTGTTGTGGGAATGACGGCAGGATTCACGGTGCTTACAGCACAGAAATTCGGAGCCGGTGATATGAAGGGGATGCGTAAGACTGTGGCAGGAGCAGGAATTCTTTCGCTTCTGGTCGGAGCACTTCTGACAGTACTTTTTATGGCATTTATGAAGCCTCTTCTGATCCTTATGAATACACCAGAGGATATTTTTGCGGATGCATATGCATATATCATGATTGTCAGCGGTGGTATCCTGGCACAGATGCTTTATAATCTTTTGTCCAGCATCTTAAGAGCGCTTGGAAACAGTAAACTGCCGCTTCTGTTTCTTGTGATCAGTGCTCTTTTGAACATTGTTCTGGATCTGGTATTCATTGTCGGATTTGGAATGGGAGCAAAGGGAGCTGCGGTTGCAACTGTGATCGCACAGGGAGTTTCCGGAATTCTCTGTTTGTTTTATATTATTGCAAAGATTCCGATCCTTCATCTGAAGCGTGAAGATCTCGATGTGGGAAGTACCATTTACCAGAATCAGCTGCGTATAGGTCTGCCGATGGCACTTCAGTATTCGATCACAGCAATTGGAACCATGATGGTACAGTCTTCCCTGAATATTCTTGGTTCTACTCTGGTTGCCGCTTATACGGCAGCTGGTAAGATCGAGCAGGTTGTAACACAGGCATATGTGGCGATGGGAACAACAATGGCAACCTACGCTGCCCAGAACATGGGAGCAGGTTCTGTGAAGCGTATTCGTGAAGGATTTAAGGCGTGTACGATCATTGGCGTGATATATTCTTTTGTGGCAGCTGCTTTTATCATGACAGTTGGTAAATATATGACTTATCTCTTTGTTTCAGAGGATGTAGAGATCATCATGAGTTCGGTTGATATTTATCTGAAATGCATCGGAATTTTCTTTATTCCGCTTGCAGTAGTCAATATTTACAGAAATGGTATTCAGGGACTTGGATATGGACTTCTTCCGATGATGGCGGGTGTCGCAGAATTGATCGGACGAGGCGTTGTCGCGGTGATCGCCGGGGCAAAGAGAAGCTATACGGGTGTCTGTATGGCAGGTCCGGCAGCCTGGGTACTTGCGGGAGGTCTTCTGATTGCCATGTACTATTTTATTATGAACGTAAACATGAAAAAGATGTTCGGAACAAATGGAAAATAAAAAACCAGGACAGTCTGTTAATGGCTGTCCTGGTTTTTTATTTTCCTTTTTTTTCGATTCTGTGCAGATAAAAATGAGAATCGTCAACTTTTTGCAGGCGGTAGTGATCCTTCATAGAACGATTCATTTCTTTTTCCAAGGCATAAAGCTCCTGCGTGGAAAAATGATCGGCATAAAAAAGAAACTTATATTCCAGTTCATTTTTCTCGGAGCTTACAAAGCGGATTTTTGTGTGAAGTCCGCAGGAAAGTACTTTGAGGTAAGCCTTTCCAATAGCATCTGCAGCTTTTTTACTGCGGCTGTCAGAGCCGTCCCCGGTGTCTGCAGATGCACGATGCAGGTGAAGAAAAATACTGTGTCCGAACATGAGAAGTGCCGGAAGAAGAAACACAGGAAGAAAAACAGCCGGAAGAATTTTTCCGGTTCCCGAAAATAACAGCAGAAAGAATAAAATAAGGCACAAAACTCCGGAGAGCAGATTCGGGAAAAAAAATTGCCATCCGAAGATTCCCAGAAGGGATGCAGTGATCATAAGAAAAATATCGGAATAGTTTAAAAAAGTAGGTTTCGGGTATTCAAAAATCAACATGGAAATACCGGCAGAAATACCTGCGAGCAGAAAAAGAAGCAGGAACACACAGGATACTTTCCGGAAAAAATCTGTTTGAACAGTTGGGTTGCAGTAATCCCACAGTTCAACCTCCAGTTTGTCAGCCAGTTCTCTGGCAGCCTTCGTAAAGGTATGATTTGTCATGACAGCAGCACGGTTACAGTCATAAAAACGAGCACCGCTGTAAGCCTCCTGGACGGCCTTGTTGCCAACGGGAGCAGAATAATATTTGCATTGGATGCCATATTTCAGACCGGATTTATACGCGATAATATCAATTCCCTGGTCACCGCTTGGCGGAGTGACCGTTATCTTGTGATAGCCTTTGGTCTTAAGAAAGGCAGCACAGCGTTTTTCAAATTCAAATCCATCCTGATAGTTCATTAGAAAATCCTCTTTGGAAGTATTCTGCGTACAGAGCAGTCACGACTATTTTATAAAAAAGCTCCGGTAAAGTCCAGATATTTTGTAAAAAGGATAATGTAGTAATAAAAACCATGTAAACTAGAAAAAGATTCAACAATACATTGACATAGCGAGATAGAAAGAGTATACTATCAAATAGTTTGATAATCAAAGTAATTGATGGACCGGAGGAAGGATACAATGGAAAATAAAAGCAGATTAAAAGCACTTCATATTGGAGAAAAAACAGCACAGATTCCAATCATTCAGGGTGGCATGGGCGTCGGAATCAGCAGAAGCAGTCTTGCCGGGGCGGTAGCACGGGAAGGTGGTATCGGCATAATCTCAACAGCGCAGATCGGCTATGATGAAGAGGGATTTGCCAATGATCAGGCAGGATGCAACCGGGCGGCAATTGCAAAGCACATCAGACGTGCAAAAGAGATTGCAGGCGGCAGAGGTCTTGTCGGTGTCAATATCATGGTGGCCTTGAAGCATTATGAAGAACATGTCAGGGAGTCGGTGAAAGCCGGAGCAGATGTGATCATCAGCGGAGCGGGACTTCCGATGGAGCTTCCAAAGATGGTCAGTGAGGAGTCCGGGACAAAGATTGCACCAATTGTCTCTTCCAGACGTGCGGCGAATCTGATCCTTAAGATGTGGGCACACAGATATGGAAGGACTGCAGATTTTATTGTTATTGAAGGACCGCAGGCAGGAGGTCATCTGGGATTTTCCAGAGAACAGCTGTCCAGGCTGGATACACTGGATTTTGATGAAGAAATCCGACAGATCATCGAATGTAAAAAAGAATATGAAGAAAAATTTTCCAGAAAGATCCCGGTGATCGTTGCAGGGGGGATTTTTGACAGAGCAGATATCGATCATGCACTGGAGCTTGGCGCGGATGGTGTACAGATCGCAAGCAGATTTGTGGCGACCAAAGAGTGTGATGCTTCGGACGCTTACAAGAAAGCATATCTTGATGCAGAGGAAGCAGATATTCAGATCGTACAGAGTCCGGTAGGAATGCCGGGAAGGGCACTTAGAAATACCTTTATCCGTAATCTGGAGACAGCGAGGGAACCTGTCCGTAAATGTTACAACTGTCTGGAAAAATGTGACCCGAAAAATGTTCCGTATTGCATTACCAAAGCACTGATCGAAGCGGTAAAAGGAAATCTTGACCAGGGTCTGATCTTCTGTGGTTCAAACGTTGGAAGAATCCATGAGATGACGACAGTTCATGAACTGATGAAGGAACTGGCATACTAAGAAATAACAGAAAACAGGCGGTACTGATTTCATAACAGTCAGATGACTGAAAATGAAAAGCAGGTACCGCCTGTTAAAGTTTGCGTATACTTATCGTTCCATCATACTGATGGACTCAATTCCGACGCTTCCGCCGCGAACGACTTCGATGTATTTGAATTCTTCCTTGATTAGTTTGACAACGGCATCATTCTTGGTTGCAGTCTGGACAAACTCAAGAAGCAGGCTGTCTTTGCCATAATCAATGACTCTGGCCTTGAAGGTTTCGGCGATCTGAAACAGTTCTACCTTATCTGCAGCAGAGCATTTCTTGACTTTGATATAAAGAATTTCCTTCATACGGACAAAGATATCTGTGAAGTCAATGACCTTGATCACTTCGACCATGCGGTTTAACTGCTTTTTGATCTGTTCAAAGGTTTCGTCATCACTGACAGTTGCTATCGTCATGCGGGAGATTGTAGGATCCTCTGTAGTTCCAACAGTGAGACTGTCCAGGTTATAGGATTTTCCGGAAAAGAGACCGGAGATTTTGGAGAGTACACCTACCTGGTTCTCTACATAGAGAGAGATCCATCTTGTTTTCATTCCTTTATCCATTCTTGTTTCCTCCTAACAATCCATGATCATATCTGCGAGTGTTCCGCCTGGTTTGATCATAGGATAGACCATTTCTTCCGGATCAATGATAAACTCAATGATCGTAGGTCTTTTGGTGTTTTTCTTTGCCTCCTCAAAGGCTGCAACGATCTCTTCGCGGTTAGTAACCCGGATGCCTTTGGCTCCGTAGCTTTCTGCAAGTTTAACAAAGTCTGGTGTGTATTCCGGATATTCCTCACCGTCTGTGCGGCGGGAGAGAGCACCGGCTCTTAAGTTGGTCATGGAGTAACGTTTTCCGTAGAATAATTTCTGCCACTGACGAACCATGCCGAGGTAAGTGTTGTTGAAGATGCAGCAGATGATCGGCAGCTCTTCCAGAACAGCAGTTGCAAGCTCCTGGATATTCATCTGGACTCCGCCGTCACCGGAGATAGAGATGACAGGAGTATCAGGATTTCCAATCTGTGCACCGATTGCACCCGGAAGACCATATCCCATAGTTCCAAGTCCACCGGACATGATAAGCTGGCGGTTCTCGGTGATGTCAACAAACTGGGAGGTCAGCATCTGATGCTGTCCGACGTCTGTGACGATGATCGCTTTGTCGAACTGTTTGTTGATCGCGTCAAAAATATCAAGAGGTCCCATGAGAGGACGATTTCTCATGGTAAGTGGATGCTCATTCTTCCATGCTTCGATTTCGGTGAGCCATTTATGGGTTCCGCAGTCGGTAACGTACTCGGCCATTTTTGTGATGGCTTCTTTGGCGTCAGCAACGATCGGAACGTCCACATGGATATTTCTGGAAATAGAAGCAGTATCAATGTCAATATGGATGATCTGTGCATTTGGCGCAAATTCATGAAGCTTGCCTGTGATACGGTCGTTAAAACGGGTTCCGATAGAAAACAGGAGATCGCAGCTGCTGACAGCCATGTTCGCTGCATAGGAACCATGCATTCCAAGATTTCCGATGAACAGAGGATGTTTTGTGGAAATGGCTCCGCGCCCCATGACAGTTGTAACAACCGGAACCTGCGTCTTCTCGACTACGGAGGTGAAAATTTCGTTTGCATGGGCGATATTGACACCGCCGCCTGCCAGAAACAGTGGCTTCTTGGCCTTCTGGAGCATTTTGAGAGCCTTTTTGAGCTGTCCCATGTGAACACTGGTATTTGGTTTATAACCGCGGATATTTACGCTCTTAGGATATTCGGCACTTCCAAGCTCTGCCATAACATCCTTTGGAAGGTCGATGAGAACAGGTCCCGGACGGCCGGTTCTTGCAATATAAAAAGCTTCCTTGATAATACGGCCGAGATCTTCACGGTTACGGACAGTGACACCGTATTTTGTGATACTGCGGGTAATTCCAACGATGTCAACCTCCTGGAATGCATCGTTTCCGATCAGGTGTCTGGCAACCTGACCTGTGAAACATACAAGAGGAACACTGTCATAGTTGGCAGTAGCAAGTCCGGTGACAAGGTTGGTAGCACCAGGGCCGCTTGTTACAAGACATACACCGACCTTGCCCGTGGTTCTTGCATAGGCATCTGCCTCATGGACAAGGGCCTGCTCATGACGGGGAAGGATGATGTCAATCCCACTCTGTCTGTATAATTCGTCACTGATATCAATGGTGCATGCACCGGGATATCCAAATAAAGTATCAACACCTTCTTCTTTTAAAGCTTTTACCAAAAGCTTGTTTCCTGAAATCTGTCGCAAATATAAGTCCTCCTTCTGATAAATAAATTTTGGCACCATATTGCATCTGGCTGCATTCTTGCGGAGCACTTTTTACTTTACTGGAACATTACGGAGTAATTTTTCATAAAGTAAAAAAAGTCCCAAGCATATAAATATGCTCAGGACGGATGATTCCGTGGTACCACCTGACTTCAGAGACTGTACTCTGCACTCTGTCAGTACATAAATTGTTACTGTTCACTTCATTTACAGTAGCTTGGTCAAAATGCATTCCAATGAACAGTTACCATAAATTCTATACTGCTTTCCTGTAACGTGGAAACTACGTTGAAGCCTACTGTATGATCCGGCTTGGAGGTTCTCTGACCAGAACAAGATCATGGTTCGGTTCACTGCTCAGGGACTACTTCCATAAGTTCGTCATGAAGGTTCGCACCGGCCACCTTCTCTCTGTGCATCCGAAAATTATGTACTATTTCCCGTCACTGCATTTAAAATTATTTGGAAACTGGTAACTATTCTGAGAAATTATCGAACAGCTACGAAATTTGTAATAATTATACGGGAATTCTCTGTGTTTGTCAACGGAATAGCTTGGATTTTGTGCCCTTTTTTGGTAGAATAGTAGTACTGTTCACAGATGATCTAAAAGTAAGAAAGAAGATAATTTATGAGTGAGATAAAGAAACTACAGAAAAACTGCTGTCTGTGTCCGAGAAATTGCGGTATAGACCGGCTGGCCGGACAGAAGGGGTTCTGTGGAGTAACAGCAGAGATCATGGTGGCGCGTGCTGCCCTTCATATGTGGGAAGAACCGTGTATTTCAGGAAAGGAAGGTTCCGGTGCGGTGTTTTTCTCAGGCTGTTCACTGGGATGTGTATTCTGTCAGAACAGGGCAATCTCAAGAGGACAGAGCGGCAAAATGATCACAGTGGAACGTCTGGCGGAAATTTTTCTGGATCTGCAGAGGCAGAAGGCGAATAATATTAATCTTGTGACGGCAGGACATTTTCTTGTGCAGGTGAGAGAGGCACTGATCCTGGCAAAGAAGCAGGGACTTACGATTCCTGTAGTATATAACAGCAGCGGATATGAGAAAGCAGAAATGCTTCAGCTTCTTGACGGACTTGTGGATATTTATCTTCCGGATTTTAAATACATGGAGTCGGATCTTGCCGGTAAATATTCGCATGCAAAGGATTATCCGGAAATTGCCAGAGAAGCACTGGCAGAAATGGTCCGGCAGGCAGGAACGCCGGAATTTGATGATTGTGGAATGATGAAAAAGGGTGTGATCGTGCGGCATCTGCTGCTGCCGGGACATGTGAGAAATTCCAGAAAAGTGCTGGAATACCTGTATGAAACATACAAAGATCAGATATATATCAGTCTGATGAATCAGTATACACCGATGCCGGCAGTGATGGAGGATCCACAGTTATCAAGGAAAGTTACGGATAGAGAATACGATCGTCTGCTCGATCATGCCATCTCTCTTGGAGTAACAAATTGTTTTATCCAGGAAGGCGAGACAGCGAAGGAGAGTTTTATACCAGAATTTGATGGAGAGGGGATAGAATAAAATGAGAACAGAAAAAAACAATAAGAGAACTTTTAAGGAAAAATCTACAGGAAAACCGTGGACAGGTAAGTCAGAAACAAAGAAGTATGCGGACAAAAAGAAACCAGAGTTTAAGAAAAATGTAACAAAAAAGACAGACCAGAAAAAGCCTGAGGGCAAGAAAAACGAGGGAAAGAAAGAGGAACGGAAGAGAAAATCACTTTGTCCGGTGCATGGCAGATGTGGAGGATGTCAGCTTCTGGATATTCCATATAAGGATCAGTTAAAACAGAAACAGACACAGGTGACAAAGCTTCTGAAGCCATACTGTCCAGTAGAGAAGATTGTCGGGATGGAAGATCCGTTTCATTACAGAAACAAAGTACATGCGGTTTTTGGACACAAAAAAGATGGTACGGTAATCTCCGGCATTTATCAGGAGGGAACACATTTCATTGTTCCGGTGGATGAATGTCTGATTGAGGATCAGAGAGCAGATGCGATCATCAGGGATATCCGCGGGCTTCTGAAATCCTTCAAGATCAAGACCTATAATGAAGATACAGGATATGGTCTGTTCCGTCATGTGCTGATCCGTACCGGATACCACAGTGGGCAGATCATGGTAGTACTTGTCCTTGGTTCACCGATCCTGCCGTCCAAGAATAATTTTGTCAAAGCACTGCGTAAGCTTCATCCGGAAATCACAACGATCGTGTTGAATGTAAACGGACAGAAAACAAGCATGATCCTGGGAGAGAAGGAGACAGTTCTTTATGGTAAGGGCTATATCGAGGACGAGCTTTGCGGAAAAACCTTCCGTATTTCTTCCAAATCCTTCTATCAGGTGAATCCGGTTCAGACAGAGAAACTGTATGGGAAGGCAATCGAACTGGCAGGACTTACAGGCAAAGAGCGTGTGATCGATGCATATTGCGGAATCGGAACGATTGGACTGATCGCCAGCGACAAGGCAAAGGAAGTCATCAGCGTGGAACTGAATCCGGATGCTGTGCGGGATGCAATTGTAAATGCAAAACGAAATGGGATCAAAAATGTTCGTTTTTATCACAATGATGCAGGCGTATTCATGCGGCAGATGGCAGAAGCGGGAGAACATGCCGATGTTGTATTTATGGATCCGCCTCGAAGCGGAAGCGATGAGAAATTCCTTTCATCTGTGCTTACCTTAAAGCCGGAGAAGATCGTGTATGTTTCCTGCGAACCGACAACACTGGCGAGAGATCTGAAATATCTCACAAAGCACGGATACAAAGCGGTACGTGCAGTGCCGTTTGATATGTTTCCGGCGACAGAGCATGTGGAGACCTGTGTGCTTGCTGTCAGGGAAAGATAAAAACAGGCATTGATAATGTATCTGGTTTTGGAGGAAAACAAATTAATGTATAAAGAAAAAGCAGATATGATTATTTATACGACAGAGGATGGTCTGACAAAGGTCGAAACTACTTTTGATGGTGATACAGTATGGCTGTCCATTGATCAGATGGCAGAATTGTTTCAGAGAGATAAATCAACTATTTCCAGACATATAAAAAACATATTTACAGAAGGGGAATTACAGCGTAATTCAGTTGTTGCAAATTTTGCAACAACTGCGACTGATGGGAAAACATATCAGGTAGATTATTACAATCTTGATGTTATTATTTCTGTTGGCTATCGTGTAAAATCAAAACGAGGAACACAGTTCAGAATCTGGGCAACCGGAATTTTAAAAGAATACATGAGAAAAGGCTTTGCTTTAGATGATGATCGTTTGAAAAATCTGGGTGGCGGTGGATATTTCAAGGAGTTGCTGGAGAGAATCCGTGATATTCGTGCATCCGAGAAAGTATTTTATCGTCAGGTTCTGGAAATTTATGCAACGAGCATAGATTATGATCCGAAAGCGGAAATATCCATTGCATTTTTCAAAAAAGTGCAAAACAAAATTCACTACGCGATTCATGGACAAACTGCGGCAGAAGTAATTTATACCAGAGCAGATGCAGAAAAAGAATTTATGGGACTTACTACTTTTAAACAGATCAGACTCGCGAAATGGAGGAAAAAATTATGTTGAACAATAAGGAAAACATGTCAAAGCTTGAAAGTTTTATGAAGGTTCTGACAGGACGTTTTGATAATAAGGAACAGTATGCCAGGATGCAGAAAGCAGGAAAATTATATCCTTATGCGGAACATGTCAACACAGTCTGCAATGACAAGATCAAGAATCTCCCCGCAGATTTTCAGGGAAAATTTCTTGTAGAAGAGAGTTATTACGAGACAGATGGGAAGAAGCATGCGTCTGCACATCTTTTCTTATTCACAGAAGAAGAGGAGGGGATTCTGCTTTCATCTTATGAGATACCGGAGGGAAATGCCAAGAATACCTTCACATATGCTTCGATGCAGCCGGTGGAATACAGTGAACTCAAGAAGTCGGCGAAATTTACACCGGCACTTTATCATGAAAAGGATGGCGTCTGGGAGGGCGGCAGCACAAGTCAGTTTACTCCGGTCATGAAATTTAAACTGTGGGAACGTTTTTCCGGGGAATGTCTGGAAGTATCCGAGAGCATGGAGGTAAACGGAAAGAGAACCTTTGGGTATGATGATCCGATCATCTATAAGAGGGTATAAATATAAGAAGCAAGTATAAATATTAAACTGGATATTTATGCAGGGAAAAACCTTGTTCGAGAAGGAAAACTATATTATAATGAGAGGAACATAGTTTATCCGACAGGCAGTGTTTCAGGAAAATGCTGTCTGATAAAAGAACAGGGGAGATGACGGTTTATATGATCACACTGAATGATTATCTGTATTCGGGAGATACACTTTTGAGAATTTTGCATAATTACTCAGAAGATCTCAGAAAAGATGCAAGAAAAAACAAGAATGAAATTGATCTGGCACACTGTAATTTCCTGCTGCAGATCACAGAACTTCTGGAGCATAATGATTTCCTTACGGCACAGTCGCAGAAAATTCGTGAATTTTATAAATATATGGCCAGGGAGTATCCGTTTCTGGCTTTTACATTTAAAGGAAGAATTAAATCACTGATCCGTGCAGAGGAGAAATTTAACGGATATATTGTAGAATATATTTATGATTACCATATGGAACATGGAACTTATCCGTCTGTCTCTGAAATCAGGAACCGTCTGACCTGTTTTCGTGATCTGATCGCGTACAGGATTGTGATCGCCATGCCGAAGTGTCATCTGAAGAATGGACAGGACAGAGAAAAAGAAGAAGAAAAATATCTTTATGAGATTGCGAATGCACTTCCGGAATTTCTGGAGGAGCGAGGCTTTACGGTGGAACCGGCGAGAGGGGTTATGGAAAGTTCGTCGGAGTTTATGAAGGATGAGGTTCGTCCGTATTACCGTGACTATATTATGGGAAAAAGTCCGCAGGATTACCGGTCTTTGCATATCACATTTTATGATAACAGTTCCAGATGTTTTGTGGAGGTTCAGCTTCGTACAAAATCTATGGATGACGTGGCAGAAATTGGTCCGGCAAATCATCTGGGCTACGAAAAGGGACAGGATAAAGCAAGATCCCGGAGAGATGCGATCCCGGAGGGAGAGTGTGTGTATTTTGATGAGGCGTACGAGAGAGGAATGCGTCTTCAGAAGCTGGAACTTTCGAAAGTGGACGTCAATATGTTCACAGCAGTGAATAACAGTCTGATCAACGATGGATGCGGATTGTTTCGGGGAAGACTGATTCTTCCGTATGAGCATTTATCCAGATTTCAGAATGATCTGATAGATTAACGGAATAGGAATAAAGGCAGATTGTAATGATAAAAAGAAAGCCCACCGCGGTAGATTTGTATGATCACTGCGGCAGGCTTTTTTACTTTATATACTTTGTAATTAGGCTTCTTTATCTTCGTCTGCATCTGATTCATCAGCCACAGCTTCAGGAAGGTAGACATGTACCCGTTCAATACGGTTTTTGTCCAGCTTATCAACGACGAGCCGGGTATGATTTTCGGTGATGACCTCATCGCCATCTTCCGGGATGCGATCCAGGTGTTCGATGATCAGCCCACCGAGGGAATCATAGTCTTCAGAGGTGAAGTCTGTATGCAGATGATCATTGACGTCATCCAGGCTCATGGATCCCTCAACAATATATTCGCGGTCAGAAATTTTCTTGATAAGTTCGTTTTCGTTTTCGTCGTACTCATCGTGGATCTCACCGACAATTTCCTCAAGAATGTCTTCCAGAGTGATAAGACCGGTCATTTCACCGTACTCGTCGAGAACAATGGCGATATTGAAGGTGGATTCTCTCATTTCTACCAGAAGATCGGAGATATCCTTGTATTCATAGGTGAAATGAGGCTTGCGAAGAAAGTTGCGGATATCAAAGGGATCATCCTGATTGTAAAGAAGAAGATCCTTCATATTGACGATTCCGACGATATTGTCCTGTGTGTCTTCATAGACAGGAAGACGGGTAAATCTGTCAGTGCGGAAAATATCGATCAGTTCCTCATAGGTGTTATTTACATTGGCAAACGTTACATTTACACGGGGAACCATAATATCCTTGGCATCTGCATCACCGAGATCGAAAACATTGTAGATCATTTTCTTCTCGTCGGATTCGATGACACCATCCTCATGGCTTACATCAACGATGGTACGCAATTCTTCCTCCGTCATGACATTGTTGACATCGTCCGGATTTACACGAAGAATATACAGGAAAAATCTCGAGATCAGGTTGATCACAAAGATTACCGGCGTCATGGCAGTCATCAGAAAATGAATTACTGTAATGTAGCGAAGAGTAATCTTCTCGGAATTGATCGTAGCATAGTTCTTAGGGGTGATCTCTCCAAATACCAGAATCGCAACAGTCAGTGCCAGTGTTGCAATGCTGACCATATAACCGCCCAGATGATATGCGAGTGTAGTTGCAAGAGATGATGCATATACGTTTACGATATTATTGCCGATCAGAATAGCACTGAGCATCTTGGGTGTATGGTTCTCCAGAATATCCAGAGCCAGGGCGGCACGTTTGTTGCCGTCATCTGACAGGGCACGAAGGCGGATTCTGTTTACAGACATCAGTGCAGTCTCTGTTGAGGAAAAGAATGCAGAAAGTGCCAGCAGAACAGCAAGTATGATAAATTGGTAAGTGTCACGTATGTCCACTTTAAATGTTCACTCCTTTGGTGTTTTGATAAAATACATACCTTAATGGTAAAAATATGCAGTTTTCATTATATACTGTTTTTATGGCTTTGGCAAGTTCTTAAAAAAGAACCTGAAAGGATATACTGGATTACTTATAATATAAAAACTGCCCGACGGGATATCGGGCAGTTATAAAAACATATATTATGCAAGCTCTGTGCCTGTGAGCATCTTGTATGCCTGAAGATATTTGGCGATTGTCTTGTCAACGATCTCCTGAGGAAGTGTCCAGTCATTTCCCGGATTAGCCTTGAGCCAGTCGCGGGCGAACTGTTTGTCAAAAGACGGCTGTCCATGTCCTGGTTCATAGCCTTCCAGAGGCCAGAAACGGGAGCTGTCAGGAGTGAGCATCTCATCGCCGATCACCATGTTTCCATCTTCGTCAAGACCGAATTCAAACTTGGTGTCTGCAATGATGATTCCCTTGCTCAGTGCGTATTCTGCACATTTCTTATATAATGCGATAGTATTGTCACGAAGCTTTTCTGCGAGTTCACGTCCTTTTCCAGGGAAATATTTCTCCAGGTGATCGATACTCTGCTCGAAAGAAATATTTTCGTCATGATCGCCAATCTCTGCTTTGGTAGATGGTGTGTAGATCGGCTCCGGCAGTTTATCAGATTCTTTTAAACCTTCTGGAAGCTTGATGCCGCAGACCGTGCCGTTTTCTTTGTAGCTTTCCCAGCCGCTTCCTGTGATATATCCACGAACGATACATTCGATCGGAAGCATATTGAGCTTACGGCACATCATGGATTTACCGTTGTATTTTTCCTGCTGGAAAAATTCCGGCATATCCTTTACATCGACAGAAATCATATGGTTGGGCAGAATATCCTCTGTCATATCGAACCAGAATTTGGACATCTGTGTCAGTACGGTACCTTTTTTGGTGACTTCGTTGTTGAGAATGACATCAAAGCAGCTGATACGGTCAGTAGCAACCATGATCAGGCTGTCGCCGTTGTCATAAATCTCACGTACTTTACCTTCTTTAATTGGTTTTAATTCCTGCATCTTCTCATACCTCGTCATTTGGTTTTTGATTGGAAATTTTACATGTAGTAAGGTATCATCTTTTGTATGGGGATGTCAAGAGTGATTTTGACGGGCATGTGAATAAATACAAAAAAATATACAGAGGACTGGTTGTTTTAAGATAATTCTGGTATAATATCTTTAACCACCAGAGGGAGAAGATCAGAAAGCAGGTGAGCGAAATGGCAGGCAGAAAGAAGGAGCCTCTGTACAGAAGCTTTGGCTATGCATTTGAGGGGATTTTTACCTGTATCAGAAACGAACGGAATATGAAGATACATGTCGCAGTTACGCTTCTTGTTATTATTGCGGGATTTGTTCTGGGACTTTCGATTACAGAATGGTGCATCTGTCTGGGGTTGTTCGGACTTGTGATGGCACTGGAACTGGTCAATACAGCGGTGGAGGCGGTGGTAGATCTTGTGACTGCAGAACGCCATCCGCTTGCGAAGATTGCCAAGGACACAGCTGCCGGAGCGGTTCTGATCGCTGCGATCATGGCTGCGGTCATCGGGCTTCTGATATTTGTACCGAAGGGACTTATGTTTCTGAGACAACTATAAGGCAGATTTGTTTTGCAGGGAGTTGTTCATAATGAATGACAGACCCAACGAAAGGAGCGACACATTATGGAATTAGGAGACGGACTTAAGAAACTTTTACTTGCAGGAGTAGGAACGGTTGCAGTGACAGCAGAGAAATCAAGAGAAATTCTGGATGAACTGGTCAAGAGGGGTGAACTCACTGTAGAGCAGGGCAAGGTTCTGAATCAGGAACTGAAGCACAACATCAAAGAAACGATCAAGACCAAGACTTCTTCTTCAGCGGAAGCTCCAAAGGAAGATATCCGGGATACTCTTTCGAAACTTTCACCGGAGCAGCTTGCAGAGCTGAAAGAACAGATTCTCAAGATGGAAGCACCGAAGGCAGGAGAGGAAAAGAAAGAAGAAATCTCAGAGGATAAAGAACCGGCAGAAGAAACAGAAAAAGCACCGGAAGAATAAAGAGAAACGGAGCAGCAAATGAGCAGATCAGACAGAGAAACAGAACAAAAAAACGGATACGGAGACCGTCTGAAGGAAATCACAGCTGTTCTGAAGAAACATTCTATCACACGGGGAATCTCTCCGGAGAAACTTCGTCTTATACTGGAAGATCTGGGCCCAACTTATATCAAGTTGGGCCAGCTTATGTCTCTCAGATCAGATATCCTGCCAAAGAGATACTGTGACGAACTGATGAAACTGTGTTCTGAAGTACCGCCGATGCCTTTCTCGGAAGTGATCGAGGTACTGGAGGAATCCATGGGATGTCCGTGGCAGGCTGAATTTCAGCAGATTCAGGAGAAACCGCTGGGCTCTGCTTCTATTGCACAGGTCCATCGTGCAACGCTGAAAACAGGCGAGGAAGTTGTCATCAAGGTACAGCGCAAGGGTATTTATGAGACGATGGCCAGGGATATTGGTCTGATGCACAAAGCAGTGCGGCTGATGCCGCCGGTAAGTATCAAGGGTGCTGTGGATCTGAACATGGTTTTGAGCGAACTGTGGACAGTGACGCAGGAGGAGATGAATTTTCTTACAGAAGCTGCCAATATTTCAGAATTTGCCAAAAAGAACAAGGGCGTCGCTTTTGTAAAAGTACCGATCCTGTACAGGGAATATACGACAACACATGTACTGGTCATGGAGTATATTGACGGCATTGCGATCAATGACAAAGAGAAGCTTCTTCAGAATGGATATGATCTGAACGAGATCGGAAGTAAGTTCGTAGATAATTTTATCAGGCAGGTGATCGAGGATGGCTTTTTTCATGCGGATCCTCATCCCGGCAATGTACGGATCCAGGGCGGAAAGATAGTCTGGATCGATATGGGAATGATGGGCAGGCTCACGGAGAGAGACCGGCAGCTGATCGGTCAGGCCGTGGAAGGCGTAGCATTTAAGGATATCGGCAAAATCCAGGATGCAGTGCTGGCACTGGGAGAATTTAAGGGAAAACCGGATCACAGCAGACTTTATCAGGATATTCAGGAGCTCATGGAGAAATATGGGACAGCGGATATCGGAAATATTGATCTGGCAGAGGTTATGGTGGACCTCATGGAAGTCATGAAAGAAAATAAGATCATGATGCCGCATGGACTGACGATGCTGGCAAGAGGACTGACACATGTGGAAGGCGTTCTGGCGGATATCAGTCCCGAGATCAACATGATTCAGATAGCAGCGGCACGCATCAAAGAAGAATTCCTAAGTGAGGGAAGCTGGAAAAAAGAAATCAAGGTAAACAGCAGGAATCTTTACCGTGCTTTTAAGAAGTCCATAGAGGTTCCGTCTCTTACGGCGGACTTCCTTCAGGGCTGTATGAAGGGACAGACCAAGATCAATCTGGATCTTCATGTGGCAAATGATCTTTCAAGGCTGCTGCGAAGACTTGTGCGAAATATTGTTATGGGACTGTGGGTGATGGCGCTTCTGATCAGTTCCAGTATCATCTGTACGACAGATATGAAGCCGAAATTATGTGGAATCCCGGCTTTGGGAGCACTGGGATATGTCAGTGCATTTATTATTGTGATGTATGTGTTTATCAAACATTTTTTTTCAAATAAATGATACTAAAGGAGGAACTTTAAAATGAGTACAAAGGCAGAAAAGGCAATCGCATTTCATGACAAAGGATACAACTGTGCACAGGCAGTTGCATGTTCATTCTGTGAGGAATTCGGTATCGACCAGGAGGAAATGTTCAGGATCGCGGAAGGTTTCGGATTTGGAATGGGAATCATGGATATGTGCGGTGCACTGTCCGGAATGATGATGGTGATAGGTCTTGAAAACAGTGTAGGTGATCCGGAGAAAGGAAAGCTGACCAAGGGAGATACCTATAAGAAAGTTAAAGCATATATCAATAAATTTGCAGAGCAGAATGGTTCTTATCTCTGTAAAGAACTTAAAGGGGTAGAAACCGGCAAAGTGCTTCGTGCCTGCCCGGACTGTATCCGTGATGCAGTTGCACTGACAGAGGAATATCTGGCTGCACAGAAATAAGAAAGAATATAACTATTCAGAAGGCAGTATGCCGACATATATAAGGCAAACTGCACTCCAGATCATAAAAGTCCTGCCGAAGCAGAGGAAGAGCTCAAAATCTTCTTCTGCCTCAGGCAGGACTTCTTTTTTGCTTTATTCAGAAACTCTGACAAACTGACTGTTATAGAGATTCTGGTAGAATCCGCCTTTTGCCATCAGTTCTTCATGAGAACCCTGTTCGATGATGGCACCATCTTTCATGACAAGGATTTCATCTGCATTTCGAATGGTAGACAGACGGTGAGCAACGATGAAGCTGGTACGTCCTTTCATCAGGTGTTCAAAAGCTTCCTGTACCATCAGCTCAGTTCGAGTATCAATGCTTGAGGTTGCTTCATCCAGAATCAGCATAGGCGGCAGACAGAGCATGACACGGGTGATGCAGAGAAGCTGTTTTTCACCCTGGCTTAAACTGTCTTCCTTGAGAATGGTATCCAGCTTGTCCGGAAGACGCCGGATGAATTCCCAGCTGTGAGAGCGTTTTGCTGCCTCAATGATTTCCTCGTCGGATGCATCGGGTCTTCCGATGTTGATGTTGTCACGGACAGTGCCGTTTTTGATCCAGGTTTCCTGAAGGACCATACCAAAGCTACTTCTCAGAGAATGCCTTGAGATTTGGTCGATCGGGTGTCCGTCAATGGAGATACTTCCTTTGGTCACATCATAAAATCTCATCAGCAGATTGATAAAGGTAGTCTTGCCGCAGCCTGTAGGGCCAACGATTGCGATACGCTTTCCGGGTTCTGCATGCAGATGAAAGTTCTCGATCAGCTTTTTGTCAGGAACATAGCGGAAGCTGACATTGTCGATATTGACTTCGCCCTGGACGTTGGAAATAGTTTCCTCTGGATCCGGACTTTCCGGAGTTTCTTCCAGAAGTGCAAAGATCCTGGCTGCGCAGGCAAGGGCATTCTGAAGTTCCGTGATGACAGAACTGATGTCATTGAATGGCTTCATGTACTGGTTCGCATAGGAGAGAAGTACAGAAAGACCGCCGACCGTCAGAGTACCGCCCGGGATCATAAAAGCACCAGCCAGAGCTACACCGGCATAGATCACATTGTTGACAAAGCGGGTGGACGGGTTGGTAAGGCTGCTGTAAAAAATAGCCTTCTGACTGCATTCTTTTAACTCCTGATTGATTTCGGCAAAACGTGCAGAGGATTTATCCTCGTAACCGAATGCCTGAACGATCTTCTGATTTCCGATCATTTCTTCGATAAGAGCTGTCTGACGACCGCGCGCATCGCTCTGTTTCCGGAACATATGGAAAGAGCGGGAAGAAATAAATCTGGCTACAAAGAAGCTCAGCGGGGTCAGGACAATGACCAGCAGTGTGATCCAGAAGTTTTTGGAAAACATGAAGATCAGAGTGCCGATGATTGTTACAATACCGGAAAAGAGCTGTGTAAATCCGAGCAGGAGACCGTCTGAGAGAATGTCGGTATCTGCAATGACGCGGCTGATGATATCACCGGTACTGTGTCCATCCAGATAGGAGAGGGGAAGTACCTGGATATGGCGGATCGCTCTGGAACGGATATCCTGTACTGTGCGAAATGTCATACGGTTGTTGATGATATTCATGACCCACACAGCAAGACTGGACACGATGACCATCACAAGAATTCTGGAAAGATAATACCACATCATCTCGAAGTTTACCGTATGTTCTGCGATGATCTGGTCGATTGCATCGCCGAACAGTACCGGGACATACAATTGAAGGACCACGGAAACAGAAGCCAGGATGATGCTTGAGATCAAAAGCAGACGGTAGCGGCCGATAAAGTGCAGAACTTTAAAGAGAGTTTCGGCACTTCCTGCAGTTGATGTTTTTTTGTTGTTTGTACTCATGCTAATGTTACCTCCGCAGCATTGCCGGAAACGGCAGTTTTTGAAGAATCATAGAGTGCCCGTTCTTCAGGGAATTGTGAGAAGTAGATTTCACGGTAAATCTCGCAGGAGCGGATCAGATTTTCGTGTACACCTTTTCCGGCCAGCTCGCCATCGTTCAGGACAAGAATGAGATCTGCCTGGCGGATACTGGCAGCACGCTGGGATACCAGAAAGGTGGTAACATTTCCGCTCAGCTGATGCAGAGATCTGCGAAGAGCTGCATCTGTGGCAAAGTCGAGTGCACTGGCACTGTCATCCAGGATCAGAAATTCAGGTTTTTTGACAACGGCGCGTGCAATGGTAAGACGCTGCTTCTGACCGCCGGAAAGATTGCGGCCGTTCTGTTCCAGTCTGAAATCAAGCTGTCCGTCTTTCCCCTCGACAATCTCACGTGCCTGGGCAGTTGTGAGTGCATCCCAGATTTCTGCATCTGTGGCATCATCACGGCCCCATTTCATGTTTTCGCGGATCGTTCCTTTAAAAAGTGCTGCACGCTGTGGCACGACACCGATTTTCTGCCGCAGCGTCTGCTGACTGTAGCTGCGGATATCCTGTCCATCTATACGGACAGTACCCTGTGAGGCATCATAAAAACGTGCGATCAGATTGACAAGAGTAGACTTACCGCTTCCGGTACCGCCGATAATACCAACGGTCTGCCCCTTTTGGACAGAAAAGCTGATATTGCTGAGGCTTGGTGCACTGGCACCAGCGTAGGCAAATGTAACATTCTCAAATGCAAGTGCAGTTGCATCAGAAGACGGCGCAGCGGAGGTCTTTGGATAGCTCATAGAGGTTTTGACTTTGAGGATATCCGCCACACGGCCAGCACAGGCTGCGGATTTATTGAGGGTGATGATCAGAGAAGCCAGTTTGATGAGTTCCACGATCATTTGAGCCATGTAGTTATAAAGTGCTACGACCTCACCCTGCTGCATGTTTCCAATATTTACCTGGAGTCCTGCACGGCTGATCAGGATGACAGTTGCGATATTGATCAGAACATAGGTCACTGGGTTGAGAAGTGCGGAAAGCTTTCCGACAAATTCATTTAACCGGGTGAGCTGTTCGTTGCTCTGGTCAAATTCCTGTACAGATTCCTTTTCACGACAGAAAGCACGGATGACACGCACACCGGTAAGATTCTCTCTGGTCAGTCGTGTGACGATATCCAGACGACTCTGTACTTTACGAAAAAGAGGGATGCTGAGATACATGATCACAAAAACGACCAGGAACAAAAATGGGATCGCAACGGCGAAGACCAGGGCACATCGTGTATTGATAGTGAATGCCATGACCATGGAGCCGAGTACGATAAACGGACTTCTGAGCAGAAGACGAAGTCCCATATTTACACCGTTCTGTACCTGATTGATATCATCAGTCAGGCGGGTGATCAGAGTATCTGTTCCAAGAGTGTCAAGCTCTGTATAGGAAAGCTTCTGTACATGATCATAGACGGCCTGCCTGAGTTCCGTTGCAAAGCCAACACTGGCTTTTGCTGCAAAGTACTGGGCTGTGATGCTGACGGTCAGACCGGCAGCCGCCATCAGGACTAGGATAAAAAATCGCTGAATGATGTAAGGACGGTTGTTTCCCGTGATACCCACATCAATGATCTGGGCAATAACTACAGGAACAAGCAGGTCAAACACAACTTCCAGAAATTTGAAGAAAGGTGCAAGAATGCTTTCTTTTCTGTAATTTTTCAGATAGATTGCGAGAGATCGCATTTTAAGTTTCCTCCGTTTTCTTAATGATTGACAATCCCTATTATAGTCCTGTATCATAAGGCTTGCAATGATAATGAAAAAGAATTTCAGGTAACGACCAAGTTGCTGTGAACGGAGTGACAGCAACAATTTTAGAGAGAAATGAGGTAAGAATATGCGGCGTGAGGTAACTCTGGAAGAGATTTCTGACGGAAGATTATATGATGCGAATGATATGGTAAAGGCAGACTGCCAGGACTGTAAAGGGTGCTGTGACTGTTGCAAAGGAATGGGAGATTCTGTGATCCTGGATCCTTACGATGTCTGTCGTCTGGCAAGGGGACTTGGCAGGAATCCGGCAGATCTGATTGGTACGGTTCTGGAGCTTGGCGTCTCAGACGGAAACATTCTTCCGCATCTGAGGATGCAGGGAAGAGAAGAGAGATGTGTGTTTCTGAACGAGGAAGGCAGATGTTCTGTACATGCGATCCGTCCCGGTTTTTGTCGGCTGTTTCCACTGGGAAGATATTATACGGAGGAGAATTTTAAATATATTATTCAGATCCATGAATGTGCAAAGAAAAACCGTTCCAAGATCAAGGTAAAGAAATGGATCGATACACCGGATCTGAAGCAGTATGAGAAGTTTGTCTGGGACTGGCATCAGTTTCTTCTGGATGTGCAGGAGGTATTTTATCAGACAGAGGATACGGAACTGATCAAAAACCTGAATATGTATGTGATCAGCCGTTTTTATACGAAACCGTATGAAGAAGCGCAGGATTTTTATGTGCAGTTTTATGAACGGCTGGAAGAAGCAAAAAACCTTCTGAGCCTTGGAGTATAACTCCGGGTTCAGAAGGTCTGAAGTCAGGTTTTATCTGGCAGAAAGTTCATCGAGAAGCTGATGGATCGTCTTGTTCAGTACCGGATGGCGGTAATATGGAGCAATCTCATCCATTGGCTTGAGAACAAAATCTCGATTCTGCATATCAATGTGTGGAACATGCAGATCTGGAGTATCGATGATCTCATTGTCATAAAACAGAATATCAAGATCGAGGGTACGCGGTCCCCAGTGGATCAGACGTTCACGGTTGGCTTCTGCTTCCAGTTCATGAAGTCTGTCAAGCAGTTCTTCAGGAGTCAGAAGAGTGCGGAGTCTTAAGACACCATTGAGAAACTCGTCCTGTTCTACGCCGCCGTAGGGTTCTGTGACCAGATACTCGGATACGGCTTCTACTTCACAGTCAGCGGTATCTCTAAGTCCCTGGATCCCGTTATCCAGAAATTTCTTTTTGTCACCCAGATTGGAGCCAAAAGCAATGTAAGCGGTGTGCCAGCTTCTGGTGATCTCGACAGCGACCGTATCCAGTGGAAGTCCTACAGGAGCCCATGGCTTTTCTACGCGCAGAGTGATCTTTTTAAGCAGAGGAAGTTCATGGAGCAGCATCTGACAGAGGTTTTCGGCGAGAGCCTCCAGAAGCTTGTAGGTATGCTCTTTGGCGAATTTTGTGATCATATGGCTGACTTCCCCGTAGTGAATAGATGCAGTCAGTTCGTCACTCAGACCGGCTTTGCGGGTATCTGTATAAAGAGTGGCAGATACAACAAACTTCTGTCCGAGTACATTTTCTTCCGGAAATACTCCGTGGTTTGCAAAAATCTCAAGATTTCTGATCTCAATCTTATCCATTATTTTATATTCCTTCCAAGAATTGCTTCCGTCATCAGTACGGCACGTTTGTTTTCTTTGATATCATGTACACGTACAAAGGCACATCCCTTCATGACACCCATGACAGAAGTTGCCACAGTACCTTCCACGCGCTGATCGACCGGAAGATCAAGGGTAAGACCGATCATGGATTTACGGGAGGTTCCAAGAAGCACCGGGAAACCGAGGTGCTGGAAAAGTTCCAGATGATTCATGGTTTCAAGGTTCATCTCGTAGGTTTTGCCGAAGCCTACGCCCGGATCCAGGATGATGCGCTCATCTTTAATGCCGGCTCTTTTTGCGATATTTACACATTCCTGTGTTTCTGTAAGCATATCGATCAGGAAGTTATTGTATTGTGGAGTTTCCTTGTTGTGCATCAGGCAGCAGGCAACATCATGTTTAGCGATGACCCCTGCCATTTCCGGGTCGTATTTGAGTCCCCAGACATCATTGACAAGATCCGCACCTGCCAAAACGGCAGCATCGGCGACACTTCCTTTATAAGTATCGACGGAAATCGGTACATCAAAATGGCTGCGAAGTGCCTCAATGATTGGAACAACGCGGGCGGTTTCCTCTTCTGCACTGACCGGAGTATGACCAGGACGGGTAGATTCGCCGCCGACATCAAGGATGTCTGCACCGTCAGCAATCATGGCTTCTGCATGTTTCAGTGCATGATCCATGGAGTTCCATTTGCCGCCGTCGGAGAAGGAATCCGGAGTCACATTAAGAATTCCCATAATATATGTTCTGTTTTTTACATCAAATTCACGATTTCCTATTTTCATGAAAGATTCTCCTTTAATATTGAATCGTCATATTTTTTTTTTGTGGAGACCAGTAGCATTGTGGCTCTGCCTCGCAGAGAAAACAATTTCTGGATTTTTTGTCGGCCTCACAGATGAGCTGACTCAGTATGGAAGTCTCCTTACCGGAAGAACGGTGCTCTTCGATCGCAGAGAGAATAGATTCCTTTTCTTCGGAAGAAAAGTCAAGGTCAGAAAGAATCGTTTCTGCAATGCGGGCACCAGCTTCGTCATGGGGAGTTCCGGTGGTATATTGTTCTGCACGTCCAATGTCATGGAGAAGGGCAGTGCAGTAGATCAGTTCGCGGGAACAGTTTAATTTGCGTTCCAGTGCAAAGATGTAGGCAAGACGTGCCACATCCAGGAAATGCTCCGGTGTATGCCGGCAAAAAACACGGTCTGCCTCCAGCCGGGTCAGATCTTTCAGATTCTGCTGATAGAGAGGATGTTCCCAGACAGCCTGGACTCTCTTCATCTGCGGATCCATCAGTCCTTTACCATGGCAAGAAACTGTTTCTGAAGCTCTATGTTATTTTTGAATTCGCCTCTGGTAATGACAGTCATGGTCTTGCTGCCAGGTTTTTTGATTCCACGCATAGTCATGCAGGTATGCTCTGCCTCAAGCATGACCATGACACCTTTTGGCTGAAGAACACGTTCCAGAGCATCTGCGATCTGCACGGTCAGTCGCTCCTGGATCTGAGGTCTTCTTGCATAGACATCTACTGTACGTGCAAGCTTGCTGAGTCCGGTTACCTTGCCATCAGGAATATAGGCCACATGTGCTTTACCGTAAAATGGCATTAAATGGTGCTCACACATGGAATAGAAAGTGATGTCTTTTTCGAGAACCATTTCATTGTTTTCTACCTGAAACTGTTTCAGCAGATGCTGATCAGCTTCTTCGTCGAGGCCGCCATAGATTTCTGTACACATACGTGCGATGCGGTCCGGTGTATCTTTAAGTCCCTCGCGTTCAGGATCCTCCCCGATTCCCTCGAGAAGAAGACGGATGGCTTCTTTTACTTTTGCTTTGTCTACCATTAAAAAAACAACCTCCTTGAATATAAATAAAAATTTACGATACCATGGAGATTGTCTTTTTTTTGTCGAGGTAATACTGTGATTTGTGAAAGCAAAAAGATATCTCCAATTGTGATAGAACGTATGTCGAAAAACGTATCCCTACACAATATGAGATATCTTCTTAGCTGTTCAGTATTTCACAGAATACTGCCTGCTGAATTGTCATATATCTTCTTATTGTTGCAACGGGTGCGGACTCTATACCGTAAGACGTACTTTTCGTTTCAGCGACAACTCCCCATTCGCCGAACACTTGACGCATAAAGTCCTATTTTGCATAGCATTCATTTCGAACCTAGTATAGCATATATATACGTGATATAAAAGATAAAATTTATCGAAAAAAGGTATCATTTTACAGCAAATTGATAAAAAAATGACAATGAAAGAGTAAGACTTTTTTGCTGAGATAAATCTTGACGGAGAACTCCCTCTGTGGTAGCATAAAGCTACTTTATAACTCACAGATTACGGACCGTCAGGGATAACGACTGTGTGCATTTCGTGTGCACAGCTGTTATCTCTTTTTTTATTGTAATAGAAGATTACAGCGGTCTGTTCTCGGGAATACAGGAGGAAATAGATATGTATTTGATGATTGATAATTATGATTCGTTTGTATATAATCTTAAAGCTTATTTTGAGGAACTTGGCCGGGAGATCGAGGTAAAGAGAAGTGACCGGATCACGATGGAAGATATTGAAAAGATGAATCCGGAGGGAATCATTCTTTCGCCGGGACCGAAACGGCCGTGGGATGCAGAAGTCTGTGTTGAGACCGTCCGGAGATTTCAGGGAAGGATTCCAATCCTTGGAGTCTGCCTTGGACATCAGGTGCTGGGATTCTGCAGCGGTGCGTCAGTGCATAAGGGAGAGCGTCCGATGCATGGAAAGGTTACACCGATCCGCAATGATGGAACCGGAGTTTTCTGTGGACTTCCGGAGCGGTTTCTGGTGACGCGGTATCATTCCCTGATCGTGGATCAGAAAAGTGTTCCGGCAGACTGGAGGATAGATGCCGTGGCAGAAGACGGTGCTGTGATGGGGATTTCACACAAAGAAATGCCGCTGTACGGCGTACAGTTCCATCCGGAAGCAGTGCTTACAGAGTATGGACATGAAATACTGGAAAATTTCTGCCGGATCGCAGAGAGTATGTAAGTAAGGCAGAAAAAAATGCAGAAAGGAAAAATTATGTATCATAAACAACGACAGATTAAAAAATTAAATTCATACATACCGGCGGCGGAGGCATTTCGTGTATTCTCCGGTGAGAAAGACTGTGTGTTCCTGGATTCTTCACTGGTCAATGATCTGGGAAGATATTCGATTATCGGTGCAGAACCATATCTGAAGCTGGTCAGGGATGGAGACAGCTTTCTGATCAACGGACAAGAAGAAACGCAGATCAGCTTTGAAGATTATCTGAGAGAATACCTGAGAGACCATGTGGATCGGAATGAAAGTGAACTTCCTCTGGTTTCCGGGGCAGTGGGATATTTTTCTTATGATTATGGGCGTAAATTACAGGGAGTTCCATCCGGTGAAAAGGATCTCGTCAAAATTCCGGATGCGGTACTGACTTTTTATGATGTTTATATTATTGAAGACTGTCATAAAAAAGAAACTTATCTGGCTGCAAACGGAATCACAGAGAATGCTTCTGCAAAAATCCGGAAAATAGAACAGAAGCTTTGGCAGAAACCAGAGAAGAAGGCAGAGCAGAAGCTTCCTTACGATATCCTTGTCACTCCGAATTTCGAAAAAGAAGAATACAAAAAAGCGGTAGATGACATGATCCACTATATTATAGAAGGAGATATCTATATCACAAATATGACACAGCAGCTTACGATAGAGAGTGAGAAGCCGCCTCTGGATGTTTTTTATGATCTTCGAAAGAACAATCCGTCTCCTTTCGGCGGATACATGGATTATGGTGATTTTCAGATCGTCAGTGCCTCCCCGGAACGTTTCCTCAAGATGAAAAAGGGTCATGTCAATACGAGACCGATCAAAGGAACACGGAAAAGAGGAGCAACTTCAGAAGAAGATCTTCTGATGCGGACAGAACTGGAGAATTCTGAAAAAGACAAGAGCGAACTTCTCATGATTGTGGATCTGGAGAGGAATGATCTGAACCGTGTATGCAAACCAGGCAGCGTAAAGGTGACCGAGCTGTTTACCGTAGAAGAATATGCAACAGTATTTCATCTGGTTTCAGATATAGAAGGTACTTTGAAAGAGGACAAAAACTTTGTGGATCTTATGGAAGCAGCATTTCCGGGAGGTTCGATCACCGGTGCACCGAAATATCGTGCGATGGAAATTATAGATGAGCTTGAACATGGGAAAAGAAACCTGTATACTGGATCTATCGGATATCTTACTCTGGACGGTGACTGCGACTTTAACATTGTGATCCGTACAGCACTTCATAAAGACGGAAAATATTTCTTAGGTGCTGGGGGCGGTATTACGGCAGAATCCGATCTGGAGTTTGAGTATGAAGAGACACTTCAGAAAGCGAAGGCGATTCTGGAAGCATTGAAATAAAATAGGAGGAAGGCGTATGGCGTATGGATATCAAATTGGATGAGGGCTTTCAGTTTGGGCTGGGAGTATTTGAGACAATCGCAGTGGAGGATGGAAGACTGCTCCTGCTGGACCGGCATTTACAGAGAATGGAGAAGGCGGCTCAGTTCTTTGATCTTGGTACTCTTTTGGAGAGAGGAGTCACCAAAAAGAGGATAAATGAATTTCTTGCAGAACAAAAAACAGAAGATATCCGCCATGGAGCAATCAAGATCATTCTCTCCAAAGAGAATCTTATTTTTCAGATGCGGGGAAATCCCTATACGGAAGAAGCTTATCTGCGGGGATTTGTTGCAGATATCAGTAAAGTAAGACGAAATGAAACTTCGCCGATGGTATATCATAAGACATTGAACTATGGAGACTGTATTCTGGAAAAGAGAGCAGCCACAGCGGCCGGTATTCAGGAACGTATTTTTATGAACACCAAAGGACAGCTCTGTGAGGGTACGGTCAGCAATATCTTTTTTGTCCGCAAGAATAAAATCTACACCCCACAGCTTCTCTGCGGACTTCTTCCGGGGATTTTAAGGGAGTATGTCCTTGAAACCTCTGATGTAGAAGAAACCGTGATCTATCCGGAGGAACTGATGTATTATGATGAATGTTTTGTGACAAATTCCCTTATGGGGATTATGCCGGTACGCCAGATTGGAAGTATCTGTTTTCCACGCAGAACCATGGCGGACGAGGTACGAAGTTTATATGAAAGCCAGAAAATGTCCCTGTAGATCGGGGGCATTTTGTTATTTTATAGGAGCGTGCCCAGCAAAGCTGGGGCACACCAGTCGGTGAAAGTCCGACT
>OBYZ01000251.1_pt1 | contig 64160 bp, 47 predicted proteins | sample 1501501 | NCBI WGS metagenome assembly OBYZ01 (sample SAMEA2580213, study PRJEB22360) | human gut metagenome | biome: human gut; feature: human-associated habitat; material: faeces | place: Denmark | collected 2008/2010
ATAACATTTTAACAAGCGAAAAAGGTAGATGATTATCAACTGCTGATTCGCATTATTAATTAAAATTTAGTGTAACATGAGAAAAAAGAACTACTACTTTTTGCTAATGTTTGTCATGATGAACATTATGGCAGTGGCTACATCTACCGTAAAGGCGGAGGCGTGGGATGGTTCGTGGAGAACTATCAAATTTGAATCCGGGGAGGATGAGATAAATTTAGAGTTTACAGCTCCTGAAGCTAAAACTTATACTTTTAAGAGCAATACCCAAGAGTTTGGGATAAAAATTAAAGCTGTATGTGGAGATGTGACCGAGTGGTCTGATGCACTTTATGATTGGTTTGGTGCAACAGTCAGCATTGGGGCTAAAGCTAATGAAGTTATTAAGTTGACAGTTGTAACTGATGGAGAAGAATTTTTCCCTGTAATAGTGCCAATGGAATTGGTTAAAGACAGTGGGGATGATACTGCCTGGGATGGTACAAAGAAAGATATTACTATTACCGGAGCTGATGACGCAATAACTTTAACATTTACTCCTACTGAATCAAAACAATATACTTTTAAGTGTGATACAAAAAGTTATGCAGTAAAAATAAAGGCTACTTGGGAAGGACAGAGTTCTGCAGCATGGTCTGAGGGACTTTTCGATTGGGCTGGCGCAACGTTAACAGTAGATGCTGTTAAAGACCGGGTTATTACATTAACAATAACCGCAGCAGATGAAGAGTCATATCCTGTAACTTTCCCGCTTGAACTGAGTGATGGTAGCGGTGATGATGATACTCCCGCTGGGCCTTGGGATGGAACTACTATGGCTATTACTTTAAACGATGCTAATACTTCTAAAACATTCAGTTATACAGCTACTCAAAATGAAATGTTCTATCTCTTTTCTAAAGCTGAGGCTTATGATGTGAAATTTGCAGGTGGAGTAGTTGGAGAGCCTGATCTTGTATTAGAGTGGGAGGCTTATGATAATCTGGTCGGTGGCTATTCGGCCATAAAGCTGATGGAAGGCGATGTTCTGAAATTTACTGTGACTTCTACCGAGTTCTTGGAAGGACAAGGTGCAGATTTTCCTCGTAAATTTTCAATTAGTAGTTTAGTTGTACCGGTATCAGGCTTCTTCCTGCCGGGATCAACTTTTGAGAATGCAGTCGGCTTGCAACCGGATGTAGAGACAATTATTCCTGTAAACGAGAATACTAATGTAGATGAATTTCCTGATTTTGCAAGTTATTCGGAATTGTCCTGGTTGCAATTTACAGCACCGATTACAGGGCTTGCCAATATAGATATTGAGCAGTATGTACTGTTTGTATATGAAGGAGAAGATAAAATTGGAGCTTTAGATTATAAACCGATGATGGTTGTACAGGATGAAAATAATAATAGCCATAAATTTGCAGTAAAAGCCAATACTACTTATTATGTAGTAACTACTAATAATCGTCCAACAAAGGCAACTTTGAAGCTTACGGAAGTTGAAGAAGGTAATGATTGTATCGTACCTATTCATATCAATTCTACGACTTCAGCTCTTTCTGTGAAAGCAGGGGCTACCTGGTATAACTATACTATAACCAAGAGTGAAGATAGTGCACTTAATCTGTTGGAATTGGCTTCTAATAAGGGGTGGACAGGAACAATCAGCTATTATGTGGATTGTTCAGATGCCGAGCCTGTGGTAAATGAAGTGGCAGCTGGTGCTAAATCATACTTTGAAATGGAGACTACCAGAACTAATTATCTTATCTGTGTAAACAGTGCTAATGCTGTTGAGGATGCTATTAAGTTAGTGCAGCGTGATCCCAAACCAGGTGAGGCGAAAGTCAATCCGTTAAATGCTAAATTAGGTGATAACGAATATGGTGGTGAAAAACGTAATTATTGGTTTAAGTATATTGCTACTCAGGATTGTATGTTGAAACTTACTTATCCGGAAGATGCATTGACTATGATAACTTTGAATTCCGGTACAACGAATATTGCTAATTATGGTTCTACAAGCTGTATAGTGAGAGTAAATGCAGGCGAAGAGTATAGAATGAGATTTGTGGCATCAAGTACAGATAAGGCTACATTCACAGTTGTTGAAGATGAGAATATTCCATTAGGAGATTATTGCGATTATCCGAGACCGTTTAATCTGGATGAAGATATTGTAATGAAGAACCGGGACGCTCGGGAAGAATGGTATCTATTTACCGCTCCTGATGATGGTACTGTAGAATTTGAAGTGGAAGATAAAATATGGGTTAGAGATCACTGGTCATGTGGCATAGTAAAAGAATGTGGTACTACACAGGATAAATTGTCGTTTGAAGAATTGATGGGAAGGCTTACTTACCGTTATTCTGTAATCAAAGGCGAAACATATCGGTTTACTGTTTATCAGTTTAAGAATGAAGAAGGAGCAGATATTGTAATCAAAACTAAGTTTACTGCAGCAGGTGAAGGCGAATCTTGTGACAAAGCCATCAGTATCGATTTTGATAAAACTGTGATATGCAAAGATGTTGCCAGTGAGACATGGTATGAATTTGTTGCTCCTGAAATTGGCGAATACTACCTGGTAAGTTCATTGGGACAAGGTGCTGGTGTATCTTATAAGATTAATGATTGTAGTACAAAAGCTACAGCCGCAGAAGTGAAAGACTTTATGTATGGAAGAGCGTATACAACACTAAATCTGGTAAAAGACCAAGTTGTAAAAATATGCGCTATTATATCAAAGGATAAGCCGGAAGATCAGGATTATGATTATTCATTAATTGTAAGAAAGAAAGCTCAGGGCGATGATTTGGAAACTCCGTTTGTTGCTAAGGCTGGAGAATATTATGCATTGGGTGCCGGAAATGTAACAACTGCAGCTACTCTGGAAGGATATGTTTATTCTATCACTACCACAGATGATAAACTGGAATTTACTATTCTTACTAAAGAGGCATATTTTAGTGGAAACTTCTTCGTTTATTATGAAGGAAACAGAATTGGATTTACTCCGGCCAAGGTCAAAACAGATAATGGGGATGGTACATATACTTATACCTATACGTTGACTAATACAGCTATTGAAGCGGGTAAAACTTATACTGTTCTCTTCCCGTTCACTGTAGATGGTTTCAATCTGGGTACTTCGTTGATTACAGGAATCGAATCAACCGAATCTTCTGATAAGATTATTGTTTGTCCTAATCCGAATGACGGAAACTTCCGGGTTACTTTAGGTGAACTGGCTACCAATGGTGCTTTGGTTGAAGTTATTAATATGGCAGGTGTAGTTATTTATAAAGAATATACAACGTCAACTATGTTTTCTGTAAATCTGAAAGGTATTACAGCAGGGGTTTACTTTGTCAGGGTATATGCTGATGGTAAAAATGCAGTTGCTAAGCTGATTGTTCGTTAATCGTTTGTCTGGTTATATTATAAAGAATCCTCTTGCCTTCTGGCAGGGGGATTTTTTTATTTCTATTTTTGTCTGTATTGAATAAAAACCGTATATTTGCACGCAATAAATTTTAAACGCATAGCCCTATGTCATTTATTGCTGATAAGATTGTAATGGATGGATTAACGTATGATGACGTTTTGTTAATCCCTGCCTATTCAGAAGTTTTACCGCGCACTGTCGAGCTCTCGACAAAGTTTTCAAGAAATATTGAGTTAAAAATTCCTTTTGTTACCGCCGCTATGGATACGGTTACCGAGGCTAAAATGGCTATTGCTATAGCTCGTGAAGGAGGAATTGGTGTAATTCATAAAAATATGCCGATAAAAGATCAGGCTAAACAGGTTGCCACTGTGAAGCGTGCTGAAAATGGTATGATTTATGATCCGGTGACTATCAAAAAGGGTTCCACTGTACGTGATGCGCTTGCTTTGATGGCTGAATATAAGATTGGTGGTATTCCGGTAGTAGATGATAACAGATATCTGGTTGGTATTGTAACCAATCGTGACCTTCGTTTTGAACGTGATATGGATAAACATATCGATGAAGTAATGACAAAAGACAGGCTGATAACTACTAATCAGTCTACTGACTTGGAAGCTGCTGCACAAATCCTGCAAAAATATAAGATAGAAAAGCTACCGGTAGTTGATAAGGATAACAAACTTATTGGATTGGTAACCTACAAAGATATCACCAAGGCAAAAGATAAACCGATGGCTTGTAAAGATTCTAAGGGGCGTTTGCGTGTAGCTGCCGGTGTTGGAGTGACTGCCGATACGATGGAACGTATGCAGGCTTTGGTTGATGCCGGAGTGGATGCTATTGTTATTGATACAGCTCATGGCCATTCTAAATTTGTAATTGAAAAATTGAAGGAAGCAAAGAACCGTTTTCCGAACATTGATATTGTAGTAGGTAATATTGCTACCGGAGAAGCTGCTAAGGCATTGGTCGAAGCTGGTGCTGATGGTGTAAAGGTTGGTATTGGACCAGGCTCTATTTGCACTACACGCGTAGTGGCCGGTGTGGGTGTACCTCAATTATCTGCTGTCTATGATGTAGCAAAAGCTTTGAAAGGTACAGGTGTTCCTTTGATTGCAGATGGCGGACTTCGTTACTCAGGTGATGTTGTAAAAGCACTTGCAGCCGGAGGGTATTCTGTCATGATCGGTTCTCTGGTTGCCGGTACAGAAGAAAGTCCGGGTGAAACTATTATTTTTAATGGACGTAAATTTAAGTCATATCGTGGCATGGGCTCTTTAGAAGCGATGGAAAACGGATCGAAAGACCGCTATTTTCAGAGTGGAGAAGCAGATGTGAAGAAACTTGTTCCGGAAGGTATTGCTGCACGTGTTCCTTATAAAGGGACACTGTTTGAAGTGATTTATCAGTTGACCGGTGGCTTGCGTGCAGGTATGGGGTATTGTGGTGCGCAGAATATTGAAAAGTTACATGATGCTAAATTTACACGTATTACGAATGCAGGTGTGATGGAGAGCCATCCTCATGATGTAACAATTACAAGCGAGTCGCCTAACTATAGTCGTCCGGAATAATATAATTCTCGATAACGTGGGAGCTGCTAAGTTTACCACGAGTTGATGCGGAGTCTCACAGAGTTATTTTTCTTCTATCGCATAGTAGGAAAAAGAATAATACTCTGTGGGACTCTGTTTTACTCGGTAGGAAGTCCGGCTTTTTATTATCGTTAAATACAATTTTTCCAATCTTTCAGCGTTTAATAAAACGTATGTATATAAACGAAGCTTTGTATGAAAAGAAACTTGGTTTTATTAGTAACCTGTCTATTGGGACTTGCTGCTGTAGCACAGCAAGATCCTGTATTGATGCGGATAAACGGAAAAGATGTAACTCGTTCTGAGTTTGAGTATATCTATAATAAGAATAACTCTCTTAATGAACAAGAGTCAAAAACGCTTGATGAGTATGTTGATCTTTTTGTCAACTTTAAGTTGAAAGTTGCGGCTGCCGAAGCTGCTGGCATTGATACCACCCGGACTTTCCGGGAAGAACTGGAAGGATATCGCAGGCAATTAGCGAAATCTTATTTGACGGATGAAGAAGCCGAAGAAGCTTATGTGCGTCAATTTTATGATGAAATGAAAGCTAAATCCCGGGCTGGCTATGTACAGGTGATGCACATCTTTAAATACCTTCCTCAAACTGTATCAAAATCGTATCTGAATGAAACGGAAGTTCGGATGGATTCAATTTATAAAGTGTTATCTGCTGAGCCGAATACGGATGACTTTGCAACTTATGTAGAAAAGTTCTCAGATGATAAGAAACCGTTTTGGGTGGGTTTTCTTCAGACACCGGAAGAGTTTGAAGATGTTGTTTTCTCTTTGAATAAAGGAGAAATATCCAAGCCTTTTTTCACTCCTCAAGGCATGCATATAACAAAAGTTCTTGATACCAAAGAGTTGCCTTCGTTTGAAGAAATAAAGGGAGAAATAGCCCGTCGGCTTACTCGTAAATTCGGAGTTGACAAAGGCACGGAGTCAATGGTAGAAAAATTAAAGAAAGAATATAACTACCAGGTGGATGATGAAGGAATGAAAGAATTGTTGTCTAAGGGTGAAACAGACAAAACGCTCTTTACATTGGATAATCATTCGTATACCGGTTTGGATTTTAAAAGTTTTGCAACGTCGTTTCCCAGAGGGCTTAAAACACAAGTGGATGCTTTTGTTTTAAAAACTGTATTGGATTATGAGAATGGACGTTTGGAACAGAAATATCCGGCTTTCCGGTTGTTGATGCAGGAATATAAAGAGGGGATGTTGCTGTTTGAGATTAGTAATCGTGAGGTTTGGGAGCGCGCAGTGGCCGATGAACCCGGACAAATAGCTTATTTTACTTCTCATAAGTCAAATTATAAATGGAAAGAGCCGCGTTATAAAGGCGTTGTAGTGCATTGTGCCGATAAAAAAATGGCCAAGCAGATTAAGAAATTAATTCGGAAACTTCCTGAAGAAGTATGGACAGATACGATAGCAAAAACTTTTAATGATTCTGTAGAAGTTGTTAAAGTGGAGGGAGGCGTGTTTGCTAAAGGTGATAATAAATATGTAGATAAACTGGTATTTAAAACCGGAAGCTTTGATTCTCTGGAGTCTTATCCTTTTACTACTGTTTTTGGTGAAAAACGGAAAGGTCCTGATAGCTATACAGAAGTGCGAGGGCCGCTTGCAGCCGACTATCAGAACTTCCTTGATTCGCTTTGGATAAAGCGTTTACGCGAAGAAAGTAAGGTTGAAATTAACCAAGAGGTTTTAAAAACAGTTAATAACCACTGATATAACCGATTATTGCATTATCTTCGTACCTTGAATATAAGTATAATTTCAGTTGACAATGCGAATAACGGGCCTCTTGCTGGTTTCTCTCTTTTTCTGTATATCATGTACTGAGAAGCATGATCATAGGGGAAAAACACCTCTGGTAGAGGTTAATGGAACTTTTTTATACAAAGAGGACCTTCAATCTGTGCTTCCTGCCGGGTTGACTAAAGACGATAGTTTGCTTTTCGCTGAACATTATATACGCACTTGGGTTGAAGATCTTTTGTTGTATGAAAAGGCTCAGAATAACATTCCCGACAATGAGGAGATAGACCGTCTGGTGGAGAATTATCGTAAAGCATTGATTATGCATACTTATCAGGAGGAGTTAATTGGCCAAAGACTTACCAAAGATATCCCTGAACAGGAAATCGCTGAATATTACGAGAAAAACAAAGAACTTTTTAAACTGGATCGTCCTTTGGTGAAAGGATTGTTTATAAAAGTTCCGTTGACAGCACCACAGCTTACCAATGTGCGTAAGTGGTATAAATCCGAAGCACAAGAAGCCGTCGAACATTTAGAGAAGTACAGCTTTCAGAATGCGGTGAAGTATGAGTACTTTTATGATAAATGGGTTTCATTGGCAGATATCCTCGATTTGATTCCTTTAAAGACAGATTCACCGGAAGAATATATCAACAAGAATCGGCATGTGGAGTTGAAAGATACCGCTTTTTATTATTTTCTTAACGTCAGTGATTATCGGGCGGTAGGAGAGCAGGAACCCTATGAGTTTGCAATGCCTGAAGCAAAAGATATGCTTGTTAATATAAAACGCGTAGACTTTATGCGCCAGGTAAAAGATGACTTGTATAAGCGGGCCATAGATCGGAAAAAGATTATATATAATTATTAAATACAAAGAATGAAGAAGTTTGTAAACTTTAGATTTGTTGTTTTATTTGCCTTAGTAATGCTTGCTAATGTGGTAGCATACGGACAGGACAACGTGATTGATGAAGTGGTCTGGGTCGTAGGTGATGAGGCTATTTTGAAATCGGAAGTAGAAGAGGCACGTTTGAGCGCCCTGTATGAAGGACGTAAAATAGATGGCGATCCTTATTGCGTAATTCCGGAGGAGTTAGCTGTGCAAAAGTTGTTTTTGCATCAGGCGCGTCTTGATAGTATTGATGTTCCCGAAAGTGAGGTTATCCAACGTGTAGATGCTATGACAAATCACTGGATACAGATGTTGGGCTCAAGGGAGAAAATGGAGGAATATTTCTTCGAACAGCAGAATAAAACTCCGTCACAGATACGTGAAACTTTGCGTGAGAATGCGCGTGAAGGACTTACTGTGCAAAAGATGCAACAAAAACTCGTAGGTGATATCAAAGTGACTCCTTCTGAAGTGCGCCGTTACTTTAAAGATCTGCCACAAGATAGTATTCCTTATGTACCAACTCAGGTGGAGGTGCAGATAGTTACTTTGCAGCCCAAAATTCCTATTACTGAAATAGAAGATGTAAAAAGTAGGTTGCGTGAGTATACGGATCGTGTGAATAAGGGAGAAACTGAATTTTCTACTTTGGCTCGTATGTACTCGGAAGACCGTGGCTCTGCTATGCGGGGCGGTGAAACCGATTTTATGGGTAAAGGTATGATGGACCCGGCTTATGCAGCGGTTGCTTTCGGTTTGCAGGATCCTAAGAAAGTTTCCAAGATTGTAGAGTCTGAATATGGTTATCACATTATTCAGTTGATTGAAAAACGTGGTGACCGTGTGAATACTCGTCATATATTGTTGCGTCCCAAAGTTTCCGAGAAGGAGTTAATAGAGGCTTGTGCACGTTTGGACTCCATTGCTGATGATATTCGTGTCGGGAAGTTCTCTTTTGCTGATGCAGCCGCCGGACTTTCTCATGATAAGGATACAAGAAACAATCATGGATTGATGGTGAATACTAATTCCAATGATGCCATGGCTACTTCTAAGTTTGAAATGCAGGAATTGCCACAGGACGTGGCTAAGGTGGTAGATAAATTGAACGTGGGTGAGATTTCGAAGGCATTTACAATGGTTAACGAGAAAGATGGAAAAGAAATTTGTGCTATTGTAAAGTTGAAAACTCGTATCAATGGTCATAAAGCAACGATTACAGAAGATTATCAGAACCTGAAAGAGATTGTTATTGCTAAACGCCGGGAGGAGATGTTACATAAGTGGATTCTGGAAAAACAGAAACATACGTATGTTCGTATCGATGAAAACTGGAAGAATTGCGATTTCAAATATCCAGGTTGGATTAAAGATTAATGAGAACTAACAACTTCTTTTTTAAATGCATCCTCACGGGGATGCTATGCTTGTTTGGTGTATACCTTCTTTGGGCACAGGGGCAGAAACCACAACAGAAGCCTCAGAAGAAAAAAACGAAAGTGGATCTTCTGCATGCTGATGAGGGGAGGGCAGACAAATTGGCCCGTCCGGATGTGCAGGTGCTTATCGGTTCAGTAAAGCTGCGTCATGATAGTATGTATATGTATTGTGACAGTGCATTGATCTATGAAAATACGAACTCATTTGAAGCATTCAACAATGTACGTATGGAGCAGGGGGATACATTGTTTATTTATGGTGATTATCTGTATTATGATGGAATATCCCAGTTAGCCCAGCTTCGTGAAAACGTAAAGATGATTAATCGGAATACAACTTTGTTGACTGATAGTCTGAATTATGATCGTATTTATGATCTTGGATATTATTTCGAAGGTGGTACATTGATGGATGAAGAAAATGTACTTACCTCTGACTGGGGTGAGTACAGTCCTGCTACGAAGCAATCTGTTTTTAATCACGATGTAAAGTTGGTAAATCCACAGTTTATTCTTACCTCAGACACTTTAAAGTATAATACTTTGTCTAAAGTGGCCACTATTCTCGGTCCGTCTGAAATAGTAAATGAAAAGAATCATATTTATTCGGAACGGGGTATTTATAATACCTTGACGGAACAGGCTGAGTTGCTTGATCGTTCTGTGCTGACCAATGAAGGGAAACGAATGACCGGAGACAGTTTGTTCTATGACCGTAAGTTAGGTTATGGAGAAGCTTTTGACAATGTGGTGATGAATGACAGCATTAACAGAAATATGCTGACTGGTGATTATTGTTTTTATAATGAGCTGACTGATAGTGCTTTTGCAACCAAACGTGCAGTCGCTATTGACTATTCACAGGGCGATAGTCTTTTCATGCATGCCGATACTTTGATGATGATTACATCTTATCTGAACACTGATTCTATGTTTCGTGAGATGCGGGCTTATCATAAAGTACGCATATACAGGACTGATGTTCAGGGCGTTTGTGATTCATTGGTTTATAATTCAAAAGACTCTTGTGTGACAATGTATCGTGATCCCATTCTTTGGAATGAAGGACAGCAGTTGCTGGGAGAAGAAATTAAGATCTATCTGAATGACAGTACGATTGACTGGGCCCATATTATCAATCAGGCATTGACGGTAGAGATGAAGGATTCGTTGCACTACAACCAGGTTTCCGGGAAAGAAATTAAAGCGTATTTTGATGAAGGAGAGATGCGGAAAGTCGATGTTATAGCCAATGTGCTTGTGATTTTCTATCCGCAAGAGGAAGATAGTACTATGATTGGTATGAATACTTCGCAAACCAGTTTGTTGACAATGCATCTGAAAGACCGTAAAATGAAAAGGATGGTCATGAGTCCGAAATCGGATGGAGTGCTTTACCCGATGGATCAGATCCCTCCGGACAAGATGAGGTTGCCTACATTTGTATGGTTTGATTATATACGTCCTCAAAATAAAGAGGATATATTTGAATGGAGAGGTAAAAAAGAGGGTGAAACATTGCGTAAATCTACCCGAAAACCATTAAATTCGCCCAAGCGTGAATTAATTAATATGAAATAGCTCTATGGGAATGTTTAACAGTGGTATGAGAAAGCCGCGTCGCTTTAATCATCAGTACATTTACGTGAATGAGCGGAAAGAGAAGCTTGATAAAATGGAAGAGCAGGCCAAGCGCGAATTGGGTATGCTATCTGAAAAAGAGTTCTCTCCGGAGGATATTCGTGGGAAGTTTGTGGAAGGAACTACTCATCTGAAACGTCGTAAGGAAAGTGGACGAAAACCCGTACATCTGGGAGTGATCCTTTTGATTATTGCCCTGTTGCTTTTTCTTTGGCATTATTTGCAAACCGGTAGTTGGGCGTTCTGATTAATGAGGAAGGTATGAATAATGATTTATAAAGTGAGTGTTTTCTATCTCCTAATTCCTGAATTCTAACTCCTAACTCCTAAATTCTAACTACTAAATATTATGAGTGATATCATTCATTTGTTGCCAGATTCAGTTGCTAATCAGATTGCAGCTGGTGAGGTGATACAACGTCCGGCATCTGTCATTAAAGAGTTGGTAGAAAATGCGATTGATGCTGAGGCTTGCAATATACATGTATTAGTGACTGATGCAGGCAAGACCTGTATACAGGTTATTGACGATGGGAAGGGGATGTCTGAAACGGATGCCCGTTTGTCTTTCGAACGTCATGCTACGTCCAAAATTCGTGAAGCATCTGATCTTTTTGCTTTGCGTACAATGGGATTTCGTGGTGAGGCGCTGGCATCTATCGCGGCTGTAGCACAAGTAGAACTTAAAACCCGCCTTGAGGCTGAAGAACTCGGAACGAAATTGGTTATTGCAGGTTCTAAAGTCGAAAGCCAGGAAGCGGTGTCCTGTCCTAAAGGGAGTAACTTCTCTATTAAGAATCTTTTCTTCAATATTCCGGCACGTCGAAAATTTCTGAAAGCCAATTCTACAGAGCTTAGTAATATACTTACTGAATTTGAACGCATTGCTCTTGTACACCCCGAAGTGGCTTTTTCACTTTATAGTAATGATTCGGAATTATTCAATCTTCCGGTGAGTTCTTTGCGGCAACGTATTCTCGCTGTTTTTGGTAAAAAGCTTAATCAGCAATTACTGAGTGTGGATGTGAATACAACGATGATAAAAATTTCGGGTTATGTAGCCAAACCTGAAACCGCTCGTAAGAAAGGCGCCCACCAGTATTTCTTTGTAAACGGGCGTTATATGCGGCATCCCTATTTCCATAAGGCTGTGATGGATGCCTATGAACAGTTGATTCCGATAGGCGAGCAGATTTCTTATTTCCTTTATTTTGAGGTGGATCCTGCTAATATTGATGTAAATATTCACCCTACAAAGACCGAAATCAAGTTTGAGAATGAACAGGCTATCTGGCAGATTATTTCAGCAGCTGTCAAAGAATCATTAGGTAAGTTTAATGCTGTTCCTTCTATTGATTTTGATACGGAGGATATGCCTGACATTCCGGCTTTTGAACAGAATCTTCCACCGGAACCGCCGCGTGTACAATATAATTCGGACTTTAATCCTTTCAAAACTTCTTCTTCCGGATCGGGAGGAGGCGTTGCGGGGTATTCTCGTCAAAAAGTAGAGTGGGAAGATCTTTATGGCGGATTAGAAAAGGCCAGTAAAATGAATCGACCTGTTATCAATGAACCAGAGGCAGAACCTGACTATTTTTCCCCGGCAGAGCCAGAGGCTCCGGCAGTGGTTCCTTCGACTTTGTATGCTAATGAACCTATTGTGGAAAAGGGAAATTTGCATTTACAGTTTAAAGGGCGGTTTATTCTTACTTCTGTAAAATCCGGGCTCATGCTTATTGATCAGCATCGTGCTCATATCCGGGTGTTATTTGATCGCTATATGATGCAGATCAGACAGAAACAAGGAATGTCTCAGGGAGTTCTTTTCCCGGAAATATTGCAATTGCCTGTTTCAGAGGCTGCCGTATTGCAAAGTATTATGGACGATCTTTCTGCTGTGGGCTTTGAACTTAGTGACCTGGGTGGAGGAAGTTACGCTATTAATGGTATTCCTGCTGGTATTGAGGGGCTGAATCCGGTAGAACTGGTGCGTAGTATGTTGCACACAGCGATGGAAAAAGGTAACGATGTGAAAGAAGAAGTACAGAGTATTCTGGCACTGACTTTGTCTCGGGCTGCTGCTATTGTTTACGGTCAGGTTTTGTCAAACGAAGAGATGGTGAATCTTGTAGATAATCTGTTTGCCTGCGTGGCCCCTAACTATACTCCCGATGGCAAAGTGGTACTTTCCACAATAAAAGAAGAAGAGATAGAGAAACTCTTCAGATAGTGCTTCCCGCACGGGGAGGTACGCCAAGCGGTGGTTAATTGATAAAAAAATGAGCTAAATAGATTTGTGTTTTCTATGTGGCACACGGATGAGCCAGATCAGGCAGATGACAACGGATCAAATTTTCTTTTCCCTGATTACCAATAAATGAAAAGACCTGTTGTCATCTGCCTGATCTGGCTTATCTGTGTGCCATAGAAATAGAACGCAGTTTTACTTAAAGCTGATTAATAATGTGTCAATATGCCAATTCATCAATTAGATTAAAGCTAATCATAAAGTAGTATGCCGACTGCTTCATCAGGCTCTTCACTCTCCTTTTCTCACAAGAAAAAACATAAAATCATCTATTTTCAGAACCTTTTATTTCCCTTGGTGTTATTTAAACAGTTTCAATAGGAAAAATAATAACCACTTTAACTATTTAGGTATATGAAAAAGATTCTAATGTTGCTGGCATTTGCCGGCGTTACTGCTGTAGCTTCTGCTCAGCAAGTTACTGTAACCGAATTCGAAGAAATTCAGGTTCAAGACAAATATCAAGTGTTGACCAACCCGTTCTGGAGTAACTGGTTCTTCTCTGTTGGCGGAGGTGCTCAGGTACTTTATGGAAATGGTGATAAAGCCGGCAAGTTCAAAGATCGTATCAGTCCTGTATTAAATGTTGCAATCGGTAAATGGTTTACTCCCGGATTGGGATTGCGTTTGCAATATAGCGGACTTGAAGCTAAAGGTTTTACATACGATAAAACTGCTCCTTACGTAACCGGTAATGAACTGGGTGACGGATATTACAAACAGAAATTTGACTACATGAATCTGCATGGTGATATCATGTTCAATCTGAATGCCCTTTTTGGCGGTTACAATTCACACCGTGTATATGAGTTGATACCTTATTTAGGAGCTGGTTTCACTCATGCTTACACAAGACCTCACGTAAATGCATTAACGATAAATGCAGGTTTGATAAACCGTTTCCGCATTTCGAGTGCAGTTGATATTAATCTTGAGTTAAGTGCTACTGGAGTAGAAGGTAAATTTGATGGCGAACATGGTGGCAAACACGACTACGATGGTATTTTCGGAGCTTCTATAGGTTTGACTTATCGTTTCCCGAACCGTGGATTCCAACGTCCGTTCCCGCAGATTATCTCTGAACTGGAATTGAGAAATATGCGCGAACAGATGAATGCAATGGCAGCTGCCAACCTTACATTGCAACAGCAGTTACAGGAAGCAGAGAGCCAGCCAACAACAGAGGTTGTGGAACAAGAAGTGATCGTAGATGCTAATATCGCCCCTCGTACCGTATTCTTTAATATTGGTTCTGCCGAGATATCTCCTCGTGAAGCAATGAACTTGTCTTATCTGGCTGAGCAGATGAAGAAATTCCCGGATACTAAATATGTTGTAAACGGATATGCAGACTCCGCAACAGGTACTCCAAGCTTCAATAAAGAATTGAGTATGAAACGTGCACAAGCCGTTGTGAATGTATTGGTTAAACAATATGGTATTTCAGCAAACCGTCTGAGCGTTGATGGTAATGGTGGTGTAGATAAATTCGGACAACCTATCCTGAACCGTGTTGTATTGGTGAAATCTAACAATTAAAAGATAGGATTATATAAAAAAAAGAAAGCCCCGCTACCGGTTTACCGGTAGCGGGGTATTTTCATAAACGATACTTGACGTTTGTTTATTTTTCAGGAGTACTGAACTTCTTTACTTGTTCCGCTATCAGATCCGCATCGTCAAAGTAATTGATCTTCATAGATCTGCGAACGTCTGCCAGTGTATCGGCAGCGGCGGCTCTTGCCACTTCGCATCCTTGTTTCAGCATCTCATAGATGGCAGGGATATCTTTCTCAAACTCTTTCCGGCGGTTACGGATCGGCTCCAGTGTCTCCTGCATAATGGCATTTAAGAAGCGTTTTACTTTCACATCTCCCAGTCCACCACGTTGATAGTGGGCTTTCAGCTCATTCAGGTTCGGATAATCCGGCAGATAACCCTCGAAATGTTCCGGACGACAGAATGCATCAAGATATGTGAATACAGTGTTACCTTCTATCTTACCCGGGTCCTGTACACGCAGATGGTCGGGATCGGTGAACATGCTCATTACCTTTTTCTGTATTTCGTCGGCACTTTCGGAGAGGTAGATACAATTACCCAATGATTTACTCATTTTAGCCTTACCATCGGTACCCGGCAGACGTAGACAAGCAGCATTATCCGGCAACAGGATTTCCGGCTCTACCAAAGTTTCACCATAGATATAATTGAAGCGGCGTACAATTTCTCTTGCCTGCTCAATCATCGGTTCCTGATCTTCACCTACCGGAACAGTTGTTGCGCGGAATGCAGTGATATCAGCAGCCTGACTGATGGGATAAGTAAAGAAACCTACTGGGATACTCGTCTCAAAGTTACGCATTTGGATTTCCGTCTTTACCGTCGGATTGCGTTGCAAACGTGACACGGTCACCAGATCCATGAAATAGAAAGACAATTCACAAAGTTCCGGAATCTGTGACTGGATGAAAATAGTAGCTTTGGCCGGATCGAGTCCGCAAGCCAGATAATCGAGAGCTACTTCGATAACATTTTGACGTACCTTTTCGGGATTATCAATATTGTCCGTCAAAGCTTGCGCATCAGCAATGAAAACAAACATCTTACTGAAGTCGCCGGAGTTTTGGAGGTCTACCCTTCTTTTCAAAGAGCCCACGTAGTGTCCGATGTGAAGTCTACCTGTCGGGCGGTCGCCCGTTAATATGATCTTTTCTTTTCCCATTTTCTTTATACTTTTATATATTAGGTGCAGCTTATTTTCGCTTTGGCAAAGATACGAATAAAAAAGGATAAAATAAAAAGGTGGCTATTGCATCGTTTAGAAAGTCCAACCCAATCGGAGAACCGGTTCTATATAAGTCTTAACCTTTGTTGTAATAGCTTTATCGGTCGTTTCTTCGAGATAATTGGTCTTATCTGCCACTGCTCTGTAAGTCATTTTGCTTGATTTACGGTTTTCCAGTTTCAGCCCAAGCTCTGTACCTACATAGAGTCCTTTGTATACGTAAAAATCCAGACCGGTGAAAATTGCTGCATTGATTCCCCAGTAAGCTCTGTCATTCACGGCTGGCAACATATTTTCAATATCCAGTTCGTCTGCATTTGAGTCAGGGGTAATGGCCCCATTGGTGATTTCACCTTTGAATGTAGTTGAGAGTTCATTAGAAACAGTTTCTAACTTAGTGGAGGCGAAATGACGGGTGAACCCAAAAGAACCTCCAACATAGACATTTACTCTTTTGCTGATATCGAAATGGCGTTCGTAACCTGCATCCAGACGGAAGTCTCCCACATTATATTTAAATTTGGTCGAAGTGTAATCCGCCTGTGTTTCGCCTTCTTCTTTATTTGTAAAGTTAGAATGGTCCAGGTTGAATCCCAGTTTCAGGCGAATAGCGTCTTTGTCTGTTACGAAGTAGCGGAACTTTAGTCCGTCCAATTTGAACGTTTCTCCGTTTTGATCAAATGGGTTAAACTGAACTTCAGTACCAAATGAACCTTTACCTGGTTTGTTTTGAGCAGATAGGTTTGCTGCAATACATAATGCGGCAAACAGAATAAGTGTAAGTCTTTTCATGTTTTGAAATTATTGATGTTTACGAGGTGCAAATATAGGAAACAAAATGATGTCGAATACTACTTTGTAGGAAATATTCTTTCCCGAATCTTTTGTATTTATAGAAATAAGTCGTTACTTTGCACAAATTTTAAAAATAGCAATGAATCAACAGGAAATAAGAAGTAAGCAATATCTTCGTTCGGATGTTTTCCATCCGGAATCTGTATACTTCTTCTATTTTCTCCAAAAACGATATTTTGGTTCTTTGGTAATGCGTTAGTCCTTTTGTTAGGGTAACGCATTTTTTTTATGTGGTAACTTTAAGAAACAACAACATTATAACAACAAGAGAAATGGAAAAGGAAATGAAGAAAGTCCTGGTTCTGGGTTCAGGAGCACTCAAAATCGGACAAGCCGGGGAGTTTGACTACTCTGGTTCGCAGGCACTGAAGGCCTTGAAAGAAGAAGGTATCAGTTCGGTATTGGTTAATCCGAACATTGCAACCATTCAGACTTCTGAAGGAATTGCTGATAAAGTGTATTTCCTTCCCGTGACAACCTACTTTGTAGAAGAGATTATAAAGAAGGAACGTCCTGATGGAATTCTCCTTGCATTTGGTGGTCAAACGGCGCTGAATTGTGGTGCTGAACTTTACACAAATGGTATTCTCGACAAATATGGCGTGAAAGTATTAGGTACTTCTGTTGAAGCTATCATGTATACAGAAGACCGCGACTTGTTCGTGAAGAAGCTCAATGAAATTGAAATGAAGACTCCTATCAGCCAGGCGGTGGAGAATATGGAAGATGCCATTGCTGCTGCACGTCGCATCGGATATCCGGTTATGGTTCGTTCGGCTTATGCATTGGGAGGTCTTGGAAGCGGTATTTGTGCCGACGAAGAAGAATTCCTGAAATTGGCTGAAAGTTCATTTGCATTCTCCAAACAAATTCTCGTAGAAGAATCTCTGAAAGGATGGAAAGAAATTGAGTTTGAGGTAATTCGTGATGCCAACGATCACTGTTTCACAGTGGCAAGCATGGAAAACTTCGACCCGTTGGGCATCCATACAGGTGAGTCTATCGTGGTAGCTCCTACCTGCTCGTTGGATGATAAGGAACTTACATTATTGAAAGAACTTTCTACAAAATGTATTCGTCATTTGGGCATTGTAGGCGAATGTAACATTCAATATGCTTTCAATTCCGAAACGGATGACTATCGCGTTATCGAAGTTAATGCCCGTCTGAGTCGTTCTTCTGCCTTGGCTTCCAAAGCTACCGGTTATCCGTTGGCATTTGTTGCTGCCAAAGTTGCTTTAGGCTACACACTCGATCAGATTGGTGAGATGGGAACTCCGAATTCTGCTTATCTGGCTCCGCAACTTGACTACTATATCTGTAAGATTCCTCGTTGGGACCTTACTAAGTTTGCCGGTGTATCCCGTGAAATCGGTTCGAGTATGAAGTCGGTGGGTGAAATCATGTCTATCGGTCGTTCTTTTGAAGAGATCATCCAGAAAGGACTTCGTATGATCGGGCAAGGTATGCACGGATTTGTAGGTAATGATGACGTGACTTTTGATGACCTCGACAAAGAATTGGCTAATCCTACTGACCTGCGCGTATTTGCTATTGCACAGGCTTTGGAGCAAGGATATACGATTGACCGTATCCACGATCTGACTAAGATTGATCCGTGGTTCCTTGGTAAATTGAAAAATATTGTTGACTATAAAGTGAAACTTTCTACTTATAGTAAAGTAGAGGATATTCCTGCTGATGTGATGCGCGAAGCGAAGATTCTCGGTTTCTCTGACTTCCAGATAGCTCGTTTCGTATTGAATCCGACCGGCAATATGGAGAAAGAAAACCTGGCTGTTCGTGCACATCGTAAATCGTTGGGTGTTCTTCCGGCTGTAAAACGTATCAACACAATTGCTTCTGAACATCCGGAACTGACCAATTATCTCTACATGACGTATGCTGTAGAAGGGTATGATGTAAACTATTATAAGAATGAGAAATCAGTAGTCGTTCTCGGTTCGGGTGCATATCGTATCGGTAGCTCGGTAGAGTTTGACTGGTGTTCGGTAAATGCTGTACAGACAGCTCGTAAGTTAGGTTACAAATCTATCATGATCAACTATAACCCCGAAACGGTATCAACTGACTATGATATGTGCGACCGTCTGTACTTTGACGAGCTTTCCTTTGAGCGTGTACTCGATGTGATCGACCTCGAACAGCCTCGTGGTGTTATTGTTTCCGTGGGCGGACAGATTCCGAACAACTTAGCAATGAAACTTTATCGTCAGTCGGTTCCCGTACTGGGTACTTCTCCGGTTTCTATCGATCGTGCCGAGAACCGTAATAAATTCTCTGCTATGCTCGATCAGCTGGGCATTGACCAACCGGCATGGATGGAGCTCACCAGTCTTGAAGAAGTGAAAGGCTTCGTTGAAAAGGTAGGTTATCCGGTGTTGGTTCGTCCGTCTTACGTACTTTCGGGTGCGGCAATGAATGTTTGCTATGACGACGAAGAGTTGGAGAACTTCCTGAAGATGGCTGCTGAGGTTTCAAAAGAATATCCGGTAGTTGTTTCTCAGTTCCTCGAAAACACGAAAGAGATAGAATTTGATGCAGTAGCTCAGAATGGTGAAGTGGTGGAATATGCCATCTCTGAACATGTTGAGTTTGCCGGTGTTCACTCCGGTGATGCTACATTGGTATTCCCTGCACAAAAGATCTACTTTGCAACAGCTCGCCGCATTAAGAAAATCAGTCGCCAGATTGCAAAAGAACTTAATATCTCCGGTCCGTTCAACATCCAGTTCCTGGCTCGCAACAATGAGGTGAAAGTGATTGAATGTAACCTGCGTGCTTCGCGTAGTTTCCCATTCGTGTCTAAAGTACTGAAACGTAACTTTATCGAAACAGCTACCCGTATCATGCTTGACGCTCCGTACAGCCGTCCGGACAAGTCTGCCTTTGATATCGACTGGATTGGTGTAAAGGCTTCTCAGTTCTCATTCTCCCGTTTGCATAAGGCCGACCCTGTTTTGGGTGTAGATATGTCTTCAACCGGTGAGGTGGGTTGTATCGGTGATGACTTCTCCGAAGCCTTGCTGAATGCAATGATTTCTACCGGATTCAAGATACCTTCAAAAGAGAAAGGTGTTATGTTCTCTTCCGGTGCCATGAAATCAAAAGTTGATTTGCTGGATGCCAGCCGTGCTCTGTTTGCACAGGGATATAAGATTTATGCTACTGCCGGAACGGCTGCTTTCCTCAATGCACACGGTGTAGATACCACTCCGGTGTACTGGCCCGATGAAAAGCCGGGAGCAGAAAACAACGTGATGAAGATGATTGCCGACCACAAGTTCGACCTGATTGTCAATATCCCGAAGAATCATAGCAAGCGTGAGCTGACGAACGGTTATCGTATCCGCCGCGGTGCTATCGACCACAATATTCCGTTGATCACCAATGCCCGTCTGGCAAGTGCATTTATTGAAGCATTCTGCGAGTTGAAACTCGAAGATATCCAGATAAAGAGCTGGCAGGAATATAAATAAGCTTTTCTTGCTATAAAGAGTTTAGGGTGGTAATGCGTGGCATTATCACCCTATTTTTTTCTTATGTGGAGGTACGTTGGGCAATCAAAGGGAAGGTAATTTATTTAAGTCGTAGTCGAACTCACAGAGAGTCGTAATGAAGCGTTGTTAAACATGTAGATGTTTAACAACGTCCCTCATCGGGAAAGATAGACTTCCTTTGCTTGGTAGAGATCGTTCATCGGTGAAGGATAAATAACAGCATTAGACTGGTACACCTTCCTTATCTTTTAGATGTACCTTCTTGAAAGAGGATTTGTTTGTAAAATAGTATGTTAATACTATATACACTATCATTGCGGGGCTTCATCTTCCTCCGAAAGGGTGAGGGTAAAGGGTAGAGGAGATATACTGACACAACATATTCATTTTTGAATTCATAGTAGATCGAAATTCGTATGAATTCTGAAGAAGAAACAAGGGTTTTTGAGGTGGATAAAGTACGTGAAATTTATGGGCCAAATGTAATTGTAGAAATGATTTTCTTTTCCCCTGTAGAATGACTGCCTATTGATATTCTTTTGCAGTGGTTACTTTCTACAAAAAGCGTAAGCGGTTTATTTATATAATTTAGCCGTAATAGTATTTTGCCTTCTTTGTCTGCTGAAGCACTTTGATCCGGAAATATAGTTTTTCCCTCTTTTGTTAATTTCCCATCTTGGAAGGAATAACCTGTAAAACCTGTAAAATGCTGATCGTAATATATATACAGTTTAGAATAAGAATCGGGCATTAAAATATTAGGATTTTCTTTTGTTGTATAGAAAACACTAACTTCAACGAGTCCGCTCTCATCTTCAGTCTCTATATCTATGCTTTCCTTATTGCAGGATATGCATAATAAAAATAGGGTGGTCAATAGTAATAACAGCTGTTTCATAATTTCATCAAATAAAGCAAATTATTAATCTTGTTCTGTTATTTTGATTAAGGTGTAGAATTCTTCCTAACCTCGTTTGTTTACAAAGTTATAAAAAAAAATGAGTTTAGCTTTAGTTTGATAAAAATATTATTGTTTTAAATGAATATTCTCTGTTGTTTCTTAAATAAATCTGATGTCTAAAGTTTGCATTCTTCTTCATCCTCCGAAAGAACAACCGGGTTGGTTACTTTCTTAGATACCTCCTTAAATTCTTCTTTCTGTTGTTCTCTATATTGCCGTGGAGGCATATTATACTTCTGTGAGAATATCTTATAGAAAGTTCCGCGATTTATAAATCCCGATTTGTCCATGATTTCTTCTATTGACAAATTAGTAGTAAGCAATAGATTTTTCGCTATGGCCAATCGATATTCTTTGATGATATCGGCAGGAGTCTTTTCTGTAATCTCCTTCAGCTTTCGGTAAAAATGCCGGGTACTATACCCTAAGGAACTGCTTAAAAATTCAACAGACAATTCATCGTTGGTAATATTCTTATCAATCAATTGCATCATTTTCTCAAAAAACACCTTATTCTCTTTGTGTAAGAATTGCCCGTCGTCCAGCTTGAAAGTACTGAGTATTGAATTATAATACTCCTTCAATTCTTTTTCCCGCAGGATAAGCCGTTCTGCCAGTTTCATCAGATACTCCGCATTGAAAGGTTTGGTGACGTAGGCTTCTGCTCCGGACTCAATGCCCTTCATCTGATCGTTCACACTATTGAGCGCCGATAATAAGATTAATGGGATATGTGTAAGCAGCTTGTTCGATTTCACTCTTTTTGCGAATGATATTCCGTCTATATCCGGCATCATTACATCTGAGATAATCAGATCGGCAGATTTGAGTTCCAGTTGTTCTATCGCTTTTGTTGCATTATCGAATGAAAGCACATTGTATTTGCCTGCAAACAAATCGGAAATAAACCATAACATAGAAGGATCGTCATCGATAATGACTACCGTTTGTTTGGAAGGGTCATAAGTTGCCGGTATATTTTCTAATTCAACCGGTTTGTTATCTGCCTGTACAGGTGGTTCTGTGAGTATACTTTCTTCGGGAACAGAAGCTGTTGTAACAGCCAATGCCGGCAGAGTAACTTCAAAGGTGGTGATCTGACCGGGGATACTTGTTACCTGAATCTGCCCGTTCAGAAGGTTTACCATGCTATGGCAAATGGCGAGTCCCAATCCGTTTCGGGGGGAAATACCATTCTTGTTTTGCACTTCAAAATTGTCCAGTATCTTGTAGCGGTCGAATATCTTGGTTAGATTCTCCTTAGCAATTCCCTTCCCCGTATTTGAGATACGAATGCAAAGCTGTCCTTCTGCTATACGTTGTTCTACGATTATGCTTCCATTCTCCGGCGTATATTTGAAGGCATTGGACAATAGATTATTTACTATCTTATTGAAGCAACTGGCATCCGAATTCCAGTAAACATCTTCTTCTATTTTCAATTGATAGTTTATCTTTTGACTCTCGGCCAGTTCACAGAAAGATTCGGCTATGTCCTTCGTCTGTTCGGATATAGGGAGCTGTTTTATTTCAAGTGTTTTATTTCCGGTTTCCAAACGACGGAATTCTATTAACTCCAGAATCAATGCATTCAGCTTCTGAGCGTTCTGTAGAATCATCGTGGCATATTTGTGAACATAATTATCCGCTTCCGTATGTGATAATATCTTCTGGCAGGGACCATAGATCAAGGTTAACGGAGTGCAGAACTCATGAGTGACATTGGTAAAAAAACGAAGTTTAGACTCATACAATTCATTGCGTTGTTGGCGGTTCATTTGCTCGATCATGCGATCCCTTTTGTGCCGATACCGCTTAATTAACATGTAAATACACCCGGATACGAATCCGATAAATAGTATAAAGTAAATAGAGTAAGCAATAGTTGTTCTATACCAGGGAGGGATGATACGGATAATGAGGGATTGGGGCGTGCTTTCTTCTCCCGTGATATTGCTCCGGTATTTTACTAATAGCGTATACTGCCCGGGGGAGAGATTAGAAAAGACAGCTGTGGTAGAAAGTCCATTCTCTATCCAGTTTTCACTCAAACCGTCAATCTTGTAAGAGTAAGTGTAATTATTTCCATTGACATAGTCGATAGCTATGAATGACAGGCTGAAGAAGTTCTGGCTATAGTCCAGCTCGAGTACCTTCTGTTTGTTGTCTTCCCTGAAGAAATCATATATATCATATTCCTTGCCAAAGATAGACAAACGATTGAATTGCAGGGCGGGCATATATTCTATGGCAGTGGAGTTGTTCTCATTAATCGTTATAAAACCGTTCGTACCACCAAAGAAAAGAGTATTCGTACGTTTGTCTTTAAAATAAGCTCCGTCACTGAATTCTGTTACTTTCAGATCATTTCGCTGATGATAAGTCTGCACAGCATTGGTTTGGATATTAAATCTTACCAGACCTTGATTGGTACTGATCCAAAGATTCTGTTTCCTGTCTTCAAGAATGCCATGAATCGTATTATTGAGAAAACCGTTGGTCTCGTTATATATGTAATAATCGTCATTATAAATACGCGTCAGTCCGAAGCTTGTACCGAACCAATGTCCCGCATCATTTTTCAGAATAGCAAAGATATCGTTTACAGTCTGGCTTTTTATAGCCTGATCAAACAGATAGGTTTTCATTTGCCCCGTATGTGTATTGATCCGATAGGCTCCGTATCCGCGGTTGCCAAACCACATGACGGAATCACTTTCCTGGAAAGAGACAAAAAAGTAGTTGGATGCGCGTTTTCCCTTATCCAGGACAATTCTCTCCGCACGCTTCACAGCGAGGGAACTTCCGGAACCATTTAAAGACACTTTCACAATACCTTCTCCTACTGTGGCAATCCAGAGGGTACTATCGTTTTGTTCGCAGATAGAATGGACATACTTTACTGTTTTTCCTTCTGCCAGAACGGGGAACTGTTTTATTTTCCGGTCCGGATACGAATAGTAGTTTATACCGTTCTCGGTTCCTATCCAGAGTCTTTTCCAATGACTCGGAGCAAAACAATAGACAGAGTTGTCTGTAAGTGTACTGTTATTGGTCAGCAGTTGTTCTGTTTTGAGGCTTATATCCGTCTCTGCCTCCGGATGATAGTTGAACATGCGTAATATCCCATTTCCTTTCGTTCCGATCCATAGCGTTTGTTCATCATCAAGATAGAGTGCGCGAATCGGATTGTTTATCTGATAGGCCGGTGTATTTAGCAGTGTATTCTTTATCGAAAATGTATCGGCAAAATACATGTACAATCCTTGTCCGTCTGTACCTATCCAGATGATGTCCTGGAATTTATCTTTCAGCAGACAAAATATTCCGGTCCGGATATCGGTAGGTTGTATGATATACTTTATTTTCTGGTCGGGCTGATACTTCAGTTGGATCAGGCCGCTACTCTTAAATCCGATATAGTAATCATTCTGTTTCTTTATGATAGAGGATACTTCTCCACGTTGATGTATCTCGGACTCAAGGTCGACAATATAATATTTCTTTTGGCTGTTCAAGTCATATTCATAGAAAGCGTAAGTACTATCAATGAAGTAGAGCAGATTATTTTCGGCTGAAGCCCAGAGTAACTTCTCCGGGTGATTGAAATGATTGTGTGGTGAGAGTTTTATTTCGTCCTTCTCTTTTTCTATCGCATAACTTTGGTTGCTACCGTCTGATGAGAAAATCCAAAGAATGTCTGAACTGTCTGCAACTATTTGCAGGACATTCTCAAAAACAACCGTTCCTACATCTAACTTCCGGAACTCATTGTCGCGCCGGTTGAAATAATAGATGTTACCGTCATCTTTGATGATATATACATCTCCCGTGGCACTTTTTGTCATTTTATTGATGTCTTTGAACTCCTTGAAGCTCTGAATTGTCTGCTGGTGAGAGTCGAAACGGTCAAGACCATAATTGGTCTGTATCCATAATACATCTTCTTCGGTCTCCATTATGTTGCCTATAATGTTGCCGGAGAAACCAATGCGGGAATTTGCAGGTTTGTACAGTCGTGGGGCAGTACCATCGAAAATGTTTAATCCGTCACAAGTTCCTATCCACATTAAGCCATTGTTATCCTGGCAAAGGGATAGAATTGCACTGTTTGACAACCCGTTCTGACTGGAATATTGCCGCAGGTTGTATGCGTTGATTTCACTCGTTATACTAAGTAGGAATAGTAGAAGTGAAAAGGTATAGTATAGATAGGAGGTTCTCATAAAATGTAGTTGTGTGTCACGATTAATATAAAGAGTTCCTGTACTTGCTGCAAAATTAAATAAAAAAGAGTGATAATGGCAGAAAGGGAATTTAAAAAGTATACGATTTTATGACATATATGTTTATTTCTCTCTCTTTCGGCTCTTTAAGTACACTAATGTCATAAAATTGTATACTGATAATCTAGTCTGAGCCATAGTTTTGTGACATCTGATTAGAATAACAATAGGGTATAGTATAAAGGGGTAAAAAAGATTGTTACCGGGATAACAATTCTGTAATAAGGTGGGTATGATGATGCCCCGTTTTTTTTAGATTTAATATACTGGTTTAATAATATGAAGAACATTTTTTTCTTTATCGGTCTTATTTCGCTGATAACTTGCCGACTTTCGGTACAAGAGTTAAAATCATCGGATTGCAATTGGTAGCGGATTTGCCATCAGCTTATTCGAAATAACGGATAGCAAACAGAAGAAATGAATTATTTAATGAATATCAATACTATTAATTAATAAAGTAAATATGAAGGCAGGATATTTTTTAGTAGGCTTGTTATGTGCTGCTTCTTTGGTAGGTTGTGTCCACAAAGAGCAGGTAAATATGAATCCTAATTTAGCCAGAGCGCAGGAAGCATTAGATTCTATCTATCAGTGTTATTCACGGCCGGGTGTTAATCTGTTGCGGGAGAATTACCCTTTTGATGAGCAAAGCAATGTTACTTATTTAGCATCCGAAGAGCAGGCAAATCTACCCAACCAGTATTCTTATCTTTGGCCTTACTCCGGCATGTTCTCTGCGGTAAATGCGATGTATGAGGCAAGTGGTAAAAAAGAATATAAGGAATTGTTGGATGAAAGGATTTTGCCCGGATTGGAAGAGTATTTTGATATAAAAAGAGAGCCTCACGCTTATTCATCTTATATTCGCACCTCTTCTCCTTCAGATCGGTTTTATGATGACAATGTATGGTTGGGTATTGACTTCACGGATATTTATCAAATGACCCAAGAGGCTGCATACCTTGAGAAAGCTCAGTTGATATGGAGATTTATCCAGAGTGGAATGGATGATCAGCTGGGTGGAGGTATCTACTGGTGCGAGCAGAAAAAAGAAGCTAAACATACGTGCTCCAATGCACCGGGATCTGTTTTGGCATTGAAACTTTTTAAAGCAACAAAAGATAGTATCTACTATACGCAGGGAAAAGAATTGTATGAATGGACGAAAGCCCATTTGCAGGACTCTACAGATTATCTCTATTTTGATAACATTCGTCTTGATGGTAAGATAGGAAGAGCGAAGTATGCATACAACAGCGGACAAATGATGCAGTCTGCCGCTTTACTTTATCAGTTGACCGGACAACCGGAGTATCTGGCTGATGCGCAGAATATTGCTAAAGAATGCAATAACTATTTCTTTATGGACTTTACATCTGCTACCGGTGAACCTTTCAAGTTACTGAAAAAAGGAGATATCTGGTTCAGTGCTGTCATGCTGAGAGGTTTCATCGAACTCTACCAACAGGATCAAAATAAAACATATCTGGATGCATTTAATAGGAGCCTGGAATATGCCTGGAACAATGCCCGTGATGATAAGGGTTTGTTTAGCGTAGATTTGAGTGGAAATGACAAAGATGATAAAAAGTGGTTGCTGACACAGGCCGCTATGGTAGAAATGTATGGTCGGCTCGCTGGTATTAAAGAATTGATTAACTAAAATATAAAGACGAATGAAAAAGAAAAACATCAGTTTGTGTGCTATCACAGCCGCTCTATTTTTCGGAAACCATGCAAATGCAGCCGACTTTGTTGTGGCAAAAGACAATACAGTTGTAATCAACCAGGCATGTCTGGCGGCCGCTTATAAGAGTAACCGCCCGGAGATGAAGAAGCGATTGTTTACCTCTAAAGCGGTAGAGGCTGAAATTGTGCGGGTTAAGAAGTTGTTGACTAACCGGAAATTGTCCTGGATGTTTGAAAACTGTTTCCCAAATACGCTCGAAACGACTGTACATTACCGTACAACGGATGGTAAACCCGATACTTTTGTATATACGGGAGATATTCATGCCATGTGGTTGCGTGATTCAGGAGCACAGGTTTGGCCTTATATACAGTTGGCAAACAAGGATCCGGAACTGAAAAAAATGCTTGAAGGAGTCATTCGCCGTCAGTTTAAGTGTATCATTATTGATCCGTATGCAAATGCTTTTAATGATGGAGCGAAAGGAGGCGAATGGATGAGCGACCTGACGGATATGAAACCGGAACTCCATGAGCGTAAATGGGAGATTGATTCTCTTTGTTATCCGCTTCGATTGGCCTATCAGTACTGGAAAGAGACAGGAGATGCCAGCATCTTTGATAACGAATGGATACAGGCCATCACCAATATTTTGAGAACATTTAAAGAGCAGCAGCGTAAAGATAAGGTGGATTATTACAAATTCCAGCGTAAAACGGAGCGTGCGCTCGACACTCTGAATAATAATGGTTTGGGAGCTCCTGTAAATCCGGTAGGATTGATAGTCTCTTCTTTCCGTCCGTCGGATGATGCTACAACACTGCAATTTCTTGTTCCGTCAAACTTCTTTGCCGTATCTTCACTTAGAAAAGCTGCAGAGATATTGACTGCGGTAAATCAGAGAACTGATCTGGCTCAGCAATGTACGGATCTTGCACAGGAAGTGGAAGGTGCACTGAAGAAATATGCAACCTATAATCATCCCAAATACGGAACAATTTATGCTTTTGAAGTAGATGGTTTCGGAAATCAGCTGTTGATGGATGATGCGAATGTACCCAGTCTGATAGCTATGCCTTATCTGGGCGATATGGATGTGAATGATCCGATCTATCAGAATACGCGTCGTTTTGTATGGAGCAAAGACAATCCGTATTTCTTCAAAGGAAAAGCCGGAGAAGGTATCGGAGGTCCACATATCGGTTATGATATGATCTGGCCGATGAGTATTATGATGAAAGCTTTCACAAGCCAGAATGACGAAGAGATAAAGACTTGTGTGAAGATGCTTATGGATACGGATGCAGGTACAGGGTTTATGCATGAATCCTTCCATAAAGATGATCCTGCCAATTTTACCCGTGCCTGGTTTGCATGGCAAAATACACTGTTTGGTGAATTGATATTGAAATTGGTTAATGAGGGGAAAATTGATTTATTGAACAGTATACAATAATTTTCTCTTTGTACTATTTTACCTTTGATAAAGAGATAGAATATATAAACTGTTTTTTTACATAATTTCCTATCTCTTTATCATACTTTTGATTTATTGTGTTGAATAAGAAGCGTAATTAAAAGACTTTTTCCTGCTTCAACACATACAAATCAGCAAGTGCTCCTGTGATGGGCTGTTTGTCTGCATCCAGCATTACTATCCGGCCTTCTTCCACCTTATAATAAGATTTATCTCCTTCTTTGGAAGTCGTAGTCAATATATTGCCTTCTATTACGAAAGTACCTGCTTCATCAAACTCCGCATCTTTTCTTTCCTGGTAAATATATTTCTGTGTATACGTATGATCCTTGTTGAAAACCAAAGTAACATCTATCCCCGGACAGTCAGCTGCGGGAATTGTTCCTTTATACTCTCCAAAATAATCAAGTGAGGTTTCTGCATTGTGCATATCTGCTACCTGTGTAGTATCTGCACTCATACTGTCGGCATTGTTTGTTTTTTTACTGTTTGTACACCCTGTCATAATAAAAGCACAGAGTATTGCTGCAAAATAAAACTTCTTTCCCATACTGATTGTTATTTTTATTAAATGAACAACAAAGGTACAACTAAAAAGTTTAACTTTGCTCTAAACTAATATCAATCGTAAATCCTCATTTGTGATTTGCCAATTATCATTTATCAATCGTAAATCGTAAATTATTAAATCGTAAATCCTCCATTTATGCTTATACTTTTATCCTGCGCCAAAACCATGAGTGATGTTTCAAAAGTGAAAGTCCCTTTTACTACTATACCTTGTTTTCAGAAAGAAGCGGCAGAAATTGCTTTAGAGATGTCGCAGTTTTCTGTAGAAGAGTTAGAGCATTTGTTGCGTGTGAATCCTAAGATTGCTGTCGAGAATTACAAACGTTATCAGGCTTTTCATTCAGAGGATACTCGTGCGCTTCCGGCCCTGCTTGCCTATACAGGTATTGTTTTTAAGCGGTTGAATCCGAAAGATTTTTCAGAAGACGATTTTCGCTATGCACAGGAACATCTTCGGTTCACTTCATTTTGCTACGGTTTACTTCGTCCGTTAGATCTAATCCGTTTGTATCGTCTTGAAGGAGATGTAAGACTCCCTGAGCAAGGTGGTAAAACTCTGTTTTCTTATTGGCAGTCCCGGCTTACCGATTCATTTCTTAAAGAGATCAAAGCCACCGGAGGCGTGCTATGTAATCTGGCAAGTGATGAAATGCGTGGTTTGTTTGACTGGAAGCGTATAGAACAGGAAGTGACGATTGTTACTCCCGAATTTCATGTATGGAAGAATGGCAAACTTTCTACAATTGTAGTTTACACCAAAATGTCTCGTGGGGAGATGACGCGTTTCATTCTGAAAAACCGGATAGAATCTCCGCAGGATTTGAAAGCTTTTCACTGGGAAGGATTTGAGTTTAATGAACGATTATCAAACGAAAAAAAATTAATATTCACTAATGGAGCAACAGAATAAGATGAGTGAAGTAGAAAAAATGCGTAATGGGCAACTGGCTGATATGTCTGTGCCGGAAATGCAGGTACGTTTTGAGAAAGCTAAAAAGTTATTGGCCCGTATGCGTGGGTTGAGTACTTATGACGAGGAATATCGTCCTTTGCTCGAGGAGCTGATACCGGATATCCCTGTTACATCTGTTATTTGCCCGCCTTTTCACTGTGATCACGGTGATGGTATCCGGCTAGGCGAATATGTATTTGTCAATGCTAACTGTACTTTTCTGGATGGTGGATATATAACGATCGGAGCCCATACATTGGTGGGCCCTTGTGTGCAGATTTATACCCCTCATCATCCGGTGGATTATATAGAACGGCGTGAACCGAAAGAATATGCTTATCCGGTCACGATCGGTAAAGATTGCTGGATTGGTGGTGGCGCTGTTATCTGTCCCGGAGTGACGATTGGAGATCGTTGTATCATTGGAGCAGGGAGTGTAGTAACTAAAGATATACCGGCTGATAGTGTTGCGGTGGGCAATCCGGCACGGGTTGTAAAGAAAGTAAAATAGCCGGGCAACTTATCAGATTGTAAGAAATAAGAGAGGTGAAAAGGTGATTTATTATCTTTCCATCTCTTTTTGTGTATATTAGTGCAATCTTTTGAGAAAATACTTCAATTTCTTCTATAAAAAAAGAGGTTAATTTGTAATCGTTAATCTATCATTAATATATAAAGACGAATACAATGGGAAAGACACTACTTCTTTTTAAATCTCTTTTGATGAGCGTGTGCACGCTCACACTGACCACTCAGGCACAAAGTTTATCTGATGTAACCAATATCAATGTAGACGAATGCTATATTTATGATTCATTTTTATCAGCGGACTGGGGAAATGAGTCCATGGCGCCCGGCAACGGAAGTACTGCGAATGATTATTGGGCTAAAAGTTGGATTACAGGAACCCGCAAGGTCTACAAGGGGGCAGAGGTGGTAAATATTGGTGGAACTGAACTTGAATATATAGTGAAACAAGTGCGCCCCGGAAATTATAATAGCTCTATCGGCATGCTGAATATGAAAAATTTATATAGAGCCGATGCATCGGAAGTATTTAGAGAATCTCATATAACCAGTAGTTTGATTTTACCGGAATTGCCCAGTGTCGGTAAGATGGCCCTGTTTCTGTTGAAACCTTATAAATCAGGCGTATCAGATGGCATTGCACTCGATAAAAAAAACGCGGATGGTTCCTGGACAGAGGTGATACAGGTGAAACACCCTTCGGCAGATGGCTGGGTCTATCTGCATTATATTAATAAAGAAGCTATTATCTCTCAGGTTCCGGTGACGTATCGGATTCGTTCTTATTCATATAACTCAAGAACCGCAGAAGGGTATGGCCCTATTTTGGGAGGCCTGATTGTTCAGAAATATCTGGAGAATGACAATTATACCAAACCGCTTACCCGGCCTTATTATCCGTTAGGAAATAACTCATCTACTTTGTCGAATGCCAAAAAACTGGTAGATACTTATACGGAAGCTGAATGGTTGGGATTAGTTCCCACACAAGCTCCCCGTAGTTTGCAGCATAGCCCGGCTTCTGTTAATAGTACGGATTGGACATGGGATCCCGCCCGGCCGGATCAAATAACCTGTAAGGCTACCGGTACTGTGTTTCCAAACAGTAATTATACGGTTTTATATGCCAATGCAGAGGTTATGACCGGAAAGATCATTAAAGTCCCGTATTATAAAACGTCCAAAGGCAACACCTATGTACAGGCTCAGATTGATTATGGAAAAACAGCCTTTATGACTAAGAACTTACCAATTCTGGGAGCAGCCTATCAACTGACAAAAGATGAAAAGTATGCCCGTTATGTAGCTTTGGCTTTGGACAAATGGGCAAATGCGGTTCCTGATTTCTTTATGACCGAAGGATGGAATAAAGACCGGATTGTGAATAAGAGTGACCTTTCGAAATATCCGAATGTACAACGTGCTTCGGATCATAACGGGTTGACTCATGAATTTCATGAGGGAGAATTATTATCGTTTGATCGTATTTATGAAAGCCAGGCATTGAAGGATCTTTCGGCAGAGAGAGGCTACGATGTACGTCGGCATGTTATTGATGATCTTTTCCTTAATATAGGGTTATGGGTGATTGACCAGCCGATGTCTACTCATCAATCTACCAATCTGGTGGGACATATTGGTGTACTGATTCAGGTGGCTGCTATTATTGAAGATGAAGCAATGAAAGAAAAAATCATTGATTTTGTCGATCGTTATTATACGTTGTGTATTGCAAACAACTTCAAGCGTGACGGTATGTATCCTGAGTCATTCTCTTACCACAGAGGATATGCCGATGAAAACTATGCAAACGTAAAACTACTGGAAGATTATTTCAGTATGTTTGAACCGGAAACTGACGCAATGCGCCGTATTGCTGCAAAATCTGTTACCCGTAAGGAGTTTACCCAACGCACTACGTTGGTTCATAAACAAGTTGGATTTCCGAATGGAGATATGGCTCCGTTTGATGATACTACTGCCGGATACAGTGATAAGCGAACTTCTACCAAATCTTATTTATTGCCGGCTTACTACCATGCCATGTTGGGAGCAGGTACGGGCGATCAGCAGATTCAATCGAATATCGGAGCAAATGATAAGGCCAATCATGTAGGCCATAGTGTGATGTCTATGACCCTTTATGCCAATGGAGAAGAGCAGATTGGTGATATCCGTTACTCCCGGCTTCCGGGACGCGATTATACAAATAGTGTGACGGCTCATAATCTGGTTGCTGTTGACGAAGAACTAACTCAATATTTCACTTCAGCCCGCCAGGTTCTTGGCAATAGTGGACATGTATTTACAAATGGTTACTTCACCTTGTTTGAACCGGGGATTGACGGGGTTGCTGCAACAGAGGTTTATAGTAAAACGATCCGTCCGGGAAAAGTAGAACGTTATCAGCGTATTCATGTTTTGAATACGATTGATCCGTCTCGTCCTTACCTGCTCGACTTATTTGTGGTTAAGGGAGGAACGAAGCACGATTACCTGTTACATGGCTCTACACAGTATGATCAGACGACTGAAACCAGCCTGTCTATGACGAAAATTAATAGCCAATACCCACTTTTGCCAACCGGAGTAACCTATAAAGATCCGGTAGTAGAAGCTGATAAAACAAACTGGTATGGTGCTTTTCGTGAAATGTCAAAAGCGCAATCTCCCGGAGAATGGAGTGTGACTTATGTGCAGGATGCTTCCAGAGGTGTTAAGATTTTTGCTGTGGATGATGCCCGGTCTACGGTATATCTGGGTAAGTCGCCTAATTCCTATCGTCGTGCTACCGGAACAACGATGTATGAATATTGGCGTCCGGTTTTGGTGGAACGCCGCACAGGAAACAGTGGCATGCGTAGTCTGTTTACCCATGTGATGGAGGCGTATAATGGTGGTTCTAAGATTGTTTCGGTAAAACAAGTTCCGTTAAATCAGAATAGTGAAGAATATGTGGGAGTGTCTGTTACCTTTACCGATGGCCGTGAAGACGTGATTCTTGTGAATCTGAACAATACGCTGATTACAGGTATTGATCCGGCAGAGAAGATATCGACAGCCGATGGACGTTATGCAATGGAAGGTAAGATAGCTGTTTTCTCAAAGAGTAAAGACGCAGAGAAGGCGAAGAGTATTTTGATTAACGGTTCCCGGTTGTCCGTGGGAGAAGAATCGGTAGAAATAGAGAACTACAAATATTCCGGAACTATCACCTCTACTGTACGCAAGGAAGACGGCGCTTCCTGCAATGCTTTTGTTACCGATGTTATGATTCCTGCCGGTGATGAGTTAAAAGGGCGCTGGATGTCGGTTAAATTTGGATCTTATAAAGTGATTAACCCACCTTCGGGTGCTGTGAAAACACAGGAAGATATGAACGAATTGTTTCAAATAGATCATGTAGAGCAGGTGGGTAGTCAAACTTATATTGTAACCGCCGAAGACCATTGCCTGAAGGTGGATGGTGAAATGGCTGAGGAGATAATGCGTCCGCAACGCCAGTTTACAGGGGCTACGACATTTACAATCTTAAAGAGCCAGTCCGGCCTGTTTGGAGGAGGTACGGGATTGTCTGCCGTGCTCGCCGAGAAGAATGTACAAATCTATCCGAATCCGGTAAAAGATGTCCTGCATGTGTGTGCCGATCAGGAAATTAAGCGTGTTATCATCTATTCACTGACCGGTTTTGCTGTGCGTGAACTTTTGTTTGCGGGACAAACAGAAGTTACTGTTCAGGCAATGGATCTGGCAGAGGGCAACTATATTGTGACAATTGAGTTACAGGATGGTTCTGTTAAAAATGAACGGCTGATGATTACGCGTTAACTTCTTGATTAGTAAGTTGCTATAAGAGGGGCAAAAGTAGAATCCGCTATTATTAAAACGCAGATTAGCGCTAATTTACGCAGATTTAATTTAATTTTTGCGTAACTTAGCGTTAATCTGCGTTTCTAAATTTATATATTAATAGCTTTCTTCGGTTTTTGACACCTTCTTGTTATTTATACTGTTTTTGAATAAGAGTAGTCGTATGTTATATGATTAAATCTTCTGCAAAACCTTGCATATGATTGTAAATCTTGCTAATATTGCATGTAGACTTCTCTGGTGAGTTGAATATAAACAGACTCTTATAATCTATTTTTATCATATCATAGAACTATGACTAACCAAAATCTGATAGCGCAATGCAATGAGGCAGTCATTCATTTTGCGGACGAATGTATAAAATGGCAGGAACAAATAGAAGTACTTTCTTCTACTATGGACGAATCTCTTGTAGTTCCATTGGGAAAGAAACTGTGTGCTTTGTCTGCATCCCGGGAAGAAATGGATATTTACCGTCGGATGTTTGCTGCCAACGAAGAGTGTAGTCCTATGAATGTCGGAGAGATATGCAGAAAATACATTAATGATTATAATAGTGATAAGAATCACAAAAAATATCATAATATGTATCGGAAAAAAGACGCTCGCGAAGTAAGAACAAGAAGGTTGAATCAGATTCTGATAGCTCCGGATATAGAGACACCCGAACAAAAACGAGAAGCCTGGACTTTGTATAATTATTCGCCTTTATTTAGGTTGGCGTTTACGCAAATACTGGATAATGCTGTTAAATATAGTATGCCAAACACTACTATTGATATGCAGATGGAAGTGCATGATGAATATAAACAGATTACTTTTTCTAATTTTGGCCCCCGGCTGGAAGAGGACGAAGCAAAGCGTGTTTTAGAACATGAATATCGTGGGATTAATGCTCAGTATTTGACAACTGAAGGACATGGATTGGGGTTAAGCATAGTGAAAGAAATAGCCGATTCGCAGGAGGTACAGGTAATAGTGGAAAGCGGTGAAGAAGCCAGCAACAGTTACGATAATGTACCTTATGAACTTTTTTCGATTATCTTAGTATTCCCTCATCGTGATACCCCTGCTTCAGCTCCTGCATTTCTGCAGGATATTTCAGATAATACAGCGATAGGTATCTATCTTCATGAAATGAATCGTGTGATACGTACCTGCTATCGGAAATTATCGGATATCTGCAATTGGGCTACTTCTAACCGTCTGGAATTGCCCGAAGAGATGTTTTTTATATGCAATTGTATGCGGGTCTCCTATTTACATATGCAGGCATTATTTTTTTATATTGATTATCTTCTGCTGCCACAAGACATGTGTGTGTATGGTAATCCGTTGGAAAAGACGGTTTCGCTGGATACAATTCTGAATAATATATGTGTGGCCTATCGGGATGAGATAGAATATGATAAAGACTTTTTGCCTTCTTTTTCTTTTCCGGCCAAAGAACTTCTTTTATATATTTATTTGAATGGCATTGTATATCATTTGTTGGAACATCGTAAGGTGAAAGAAGAAAAGTTGGAAATGAATATTGATATTGAAACAAGTTCTGTTGTTTTCCGGGTGAAAAGTGGCTTTAATGATTTAGGAAGGAATGAAAAGCCCGTTTCTCTGGCAGAAATGGAACATCTGGACTGTCATAGATGGGGCTTTTATAATTCCATATTGCAAAACACAACAAGCGGATTTACATCAGTTATTAATAAAACAGTAATCTTGTATATAAAATAGATATGAAAAATTTCTTAAAGGAAGTTCTGAAAACAACGCTTAGCACTTATTTTGCATCTGTTGTCACAGGTGTAGGTGGTGTGTCATCTTTGATTGCATTATTTCATGATGTATCAGGATATTATGTTATCTATTTATGTGCTTTATTGCTATTTCTTAGTTGGTATTGCTTTTATTTGTCAAAGCAGAATAAGGCAAATACAAAGCGGGAGGAGACTAATATCAAAGTAACCAAATGTTCTTCTGTAACTTCTTTAAAAGAGAGAACATTCAATATTCTTGCTATTGATGACCAATATAAAACGCGACAGTATTTGAAAGAAAATTTTCAGAGCGAATGCCTCACAGTGATAGAAGCTATTCCTACCCCTTTGTTTGCTGAGGGATTTGATATTATTATATCCGATTTGATAGGTGCCGGTCCCGGTAAAAAAGAGAATGCAACGCAAATATTACAGGGAATACGAAAACGTTATCCTTATAAATATCTGATAATAATGTCGTCTGAACCGTTGCTTCTTGTTGAAGTTGCCCAATGGGCGGATGCAACTATAACAAAGACTGAGACGGACAGTTTGTATGAGAAACTTTCAGTTGCATTGCTAAAAGCAAAGGAAGAGTTATCCAACCCCAAAAAGCGTTGGGAGAATCTAAAGGTACAGGGAGCGATTTTGCAGGACTCCTATAATAAAGAAGAGGAATATAGTCTATTTCTTGCTTCACATCACCCTTCTACCCTAATTAAATGATACCATCATTGAAACGCAAATGATCGCAGATTAAATGGCTGTGCTATACGTAAGCTATGATACTCTTTGCGTGAATCTGCGAGTTTCTGCGTTTCAACAATTAAAACTCAGTGAAACTCTTTGGTGAGCCTTATTTTACTTTTTTCTTTCTTCCTCCACTCTCTTTTTCCATCTTTGAAATGATTTCATGAGGGCATCTTCGTGTCTGTCATCGATGTTATATTTATCCATAAATAGTAACAGTGATTTTTTATACATGATTCCGTTACGGAATTTATTTCTTAACATGATGCTGTGTAACTCAGTTTTCAGCATTGTTTCTATTTCCTCTTCGATGATGATAACACTGTTGTGTCCCAGGTAATTGTATGTTTCGGGTTCTTTCCCATATCTTGGGGTGGGGATTATGAGAGTCAGATTCCCGGTTTCCCGCCATGATACGTCTCGTGGACGTTTAACTGTGAGGTTTTTGATGACATGATACAAGTTTTCGATACTTTTTAACCTGATAGCATTGAGCTCCGTGACTACGCTGTTTTGATAGCGTACATACATGTAAGCCGCCAGATAGGGCTTTACATAGATGGTTGTTGTGACCATTTTGATTAGATTTTATGTAACAATTCTTTTATCTTCATGGCCGTCTTCGACGGTTGAATTCAGTGCCATTGTGTTGAGAAAAAATCAACACTTTTTGGAGCTTTTTGGCACTTCTGTAAGAAGTTGTATATCAAATGGTTACAAGGTCTATTTCTTTCTCGTAGAGAAATATTGTTTTTCTCTACGAGGAACGGGGCTTTTCTCTACGAGGAATCGATTAAATCTCGTAGAGAAATATGTGCTTTCATAAAATCCAAACTACAAAAGTAAAATAAAATCTATTTCATGTATTTTCTTATTCTCGATTGATTTAGTTGTTTTGTAATAAAATATGGGGGTGTGAGCGTGTGTTGGTTTATATCGTGCATATGTATGAACGAATGTTGGAAAATGAGATGATTTTTCTCGTTTAATCTATTAACTAAATTTAAACAAGAGGATTTGAAATGGGAGTGAACTCATTTAGCTGGGAAAGTATATTTTCTATTTATACTTATTGTCAGAAAAATGCGAGTATTTGGAGTGTTTTTCAGAATATTATTATCAATACAAAATAAGAGTGAAATAGGAAATCTTAATTGTTGATTAATAGTAGTTTAATATTATTCTTTTATTTGAATAGTGTTTCAATAAACGTTCGTTTATTGGCACAAAAATATGTCCTTTTTTTTAATGTACAAAATATTTTTCAATAAAAATGATCTGATCATATCTTAACCTGAATATATCTTGTTGATTCATAGTAAATTGTACGTATATATGAAAAAGAACTAGTTTATTATTAATTTAACCTGAATGAGAATAAAGGTCTTTCTAAAATAGTGTGCCAATAAACGAACGTCTATTGAAACACTATTTAGTGCTAAATGTCTTGTTTATAGTGATTTATGTGCTAGTAGATATAAAATAGTGCATAATACATATCTCCCCTCTTTATGTTTTGTCTCCTGTGATAGGGAAACTATTGAGGGCTAGTGTATTTTAAGAATTGATAATCCATTTTATACACGCTTGACCGGAAGGAGTTTTATTACCCCGGTGTCCCCAAAGAATATCCAATTGTGAACAAATCCACAGACGTCTGTTGGTATCCACTTCGTGTCACCTATAGTCGTGAGCTACAGTTGAAAGAAGTACTTGATGCCGAGCACATAGAGAATTTTATTCCGATGCATTATGAATACGTGAAACAGGGAGAACGAAAGATACGAAAATTGGTTCCTGTTGTACATAACCTTGTGTTTGTTCATAGTTCCTTTGTTTGTATTGATCGCATCAAACGCTCTCTCGGTTCTTCCTTATCTGTACGCTATATCATTGATCGTGAGACGAATCGTCCACTTATTGTTCCGGATTCGCAGATGCGCAGTTTTATTGCAGTTTCAGGTAATTACGACGAACAGATTGTTTACCTTGATCCTGCCCTTACCTCGTTACGAAAAGGAGATCGTGTACGTATTGTCGGTGGTGTTTTCGAAGGGGTGGAAGGAGTTGTTATCCGTGTAAAAGGCGATCGCCGTGTCTCTGTTTGTATCAAAGGCATTATGGCTGTGGCTACTGCATATATTCATCCTTCTTTGATAGAACTAATCCCCGATACTATTTGTGACTAAAAAAATGATTCGTTCCGTATTTTTTTATCAATTGTCACCTGTATAAATAACTAAACTGTAAATCTATCTATATGTTGTCTTTTCAATCACAAGTTGATACGTTGTACCGTACGACCCGTGACCTTCTTAATATGGGTTTTGACGGGACTCCTCTTTATTCTAATGAATTTTGTGCGCTTAATACAGAAGTATACCGTCAGGCTGAGGCTCTATTTGTATTGCGGGGTTCCAATATTGAAGAGGAAGCGCAGCGTTGCTATGTTTTATTGACTGCTTATCATGCAACTATCTATGATCATGGTAATAAAAATCTGAAAATCCAGTCTTTACTTGATCGTAGCTGGAAGTTACTTGAACAGCTACCTGTCTCCTTATTGAAATGCCAGCTTTTAGTGGCCTGTTATAGTGAAGTTTTTGATGAGGATTTAGCTCAGGAAGCACACGCTATTATGAATAGTTGGACCGGCCGTGAGTGGACTAAAGCGGAATGTGAAGTTTCCGATTATTTGGATAGTCTGGAAACTAATCCTTGGCCTGATTGGGAAATTGTTGAATGAGTCATATTGTAATTGTACGGAATTGTTTAATAGCTAATTTATGAGAATAAAGTTTCTGAATAATTGTTTGCTGTGTCTGTTGACGCTTTTGGTATCTTGTTCTGCTCCCAAAGAGGTGCTTTACTTGCAGGATATAACTTCTTTAAAGGAAGAGAATATTGATAAGAATTATGAAGTTATAATTCATAAGGATGATTTGTTGGCTATCCTGGTGAATAGTAAAGATCCGGAACTGGCAATGCCATTCAATATGCCTATGGTTACTTATCAGATAGGTAGTGCTACTTCTGGAGGACAACAACGTCTTTTGGGCTATCTTGTCGATCAGAACGGTGATATTGACTTTCCAATCTTAGGAAAGCTTCATGTGGAGGGATTGACCCGTATGCAGGTTACCGAATTGATTAAACAAAAACTCATCAGTGAGGATTTGATAAAAGATCCTATTGTCACTGTCCAGTTCCTGAACTTTAAAGTTTCTGTGATGGGTGAAGTAGCACGTCCCGGTACATTCGATATTTCCGGTGACCGGATAACTCTGTTGGAGGCCTTGAGTATGGCAGGCGATTTGACTATTTATGGCCGTCGTGATCGCGTAGCTGTTATTCGCGAAAAAGATGGTAAACGCCGTATTCTGTATCATGATCTTCGCTCTTCCGATATTTTTCAATCGCCCTGCTACTACCTTCAACAGAATGACATTGTGTATGTAGAACCCAACAAAGCGAAGACAGGTCAGAGCCGTATTAACTCCAATAACTCTGTGGGCGTTTGGTTGTCTGCCGTTTCGGTATTGGCTTCTATCACTTCTTTAATGGTAACTATGTTTAAATAATTCCGGATATTAAGAAAAAATCAATGAATACTGAATACAAAAACAATGATGTCCGCAAACAGGAATCTGAGATCAATATAACCGATATTCTCCGTTTTGTACTATCCAACTGGTATTGGTTTGTACTATCCGTTTTAGTTTGTATCGGCATTGCGTTCTTTTACGTAAAGTCCTCTTCCAAAGTATACAGCCGTAAGGCCTCCGTTTTAATTCGCGATGATTCGAAAGGTGGTGGAATGAGTGAGTCGGCGGTTTTTTCAGATCTTTCTCTTTTTGGTGGTAAACGTAATGTGGATAATGAAGTGCTTGTTTTCCAATCCCGTCATTTGATGGAGGAGGTTGCGCGGCGTTTGCATTTGGATATGAGCTATAAGGTGAAGAATGGCCTGCGCAGTGAGGAACTTTATACGCATGCTCCGGTCACCGTTTCTTTTCCGGAAGCGGAGGAGCGGCAGGTTATAAAAGTCATGGTTACTCCTGTTGATTCTGCTACGGTGCGTCTTTCCGGATTCTCTTTAGCTGTAGGGGGTGGGGGCGTTCATTCGGAAGAGGTTTTGGATGTACATCTGAACGATACTGTTTCTACTCCGATCGGCCCGATGGTTGTTACTCCTACGTTGTACTATACGGATGTATTTTACGGTAAGCCCGTAAATGTCGTCAAATCCAATTTGGAGAGTGTTATCGAAGGGTATCGTGCCAGATTGAAAGTGTCTCTTGCCAGCAAGACGGCCACCATTATCAATCTTGTCTTGGATGACGTCTCTACTGCCCGTGCGGAAGACATTTTGAACATGCTTATTGCCGTTTATAATGAGGATGTTATCAATGATAAGAACCAGATAGCCGTAAATACTTCCAAGTTTATCAACGAACGTCTGATCATCATCGAACGTGAATTGGGAAGTGTGGATGCCAATATCGAAAGCTTTAAACGTGAAAATCAACTGACGGATATTACTTCCGAAACTGGCATGTATCTTGCCAATACGAGTCGTTATCAGCAGGAAGGTCTCAGCTTGGAGAATCAGTTGAGTATAGCCAGATACATTAAGGAGTATTTGACTGATCCTCAAAAGAGTTCAGATTTGATTCCTGCCAATACGGGTATCTCGGATAACAGTGTTGAATCTCAGATCAAGGAATATAATGATATTCTCTTGAAGCGTGACAAGCTGGTGGTGGGCAGTAGTAGTAAGAACCCGATAGTGATAGATTTGAATAACTCTCTGAGTGCCATGAAACAGACGATTATCCGTTCGGTAGATAATCTGATTGTAGGACTGAATATCCAGTTGAAGAATATTCGTGAGCAGGAAGAGCAGACCACGAAACGTATTGAGGCCGTTCCTGCCCAGCAGAAATATGTGCTTACAGTAGAACGTCAGCAGAAGATCAAGGAGGAGCTTTATCTTTACTTGTTGAATAAGCGTGAAGAAAACGCTTTGACACAGGCCATTACCGAGAGTAATGCCCGTATTATAGATGCTGCTTCGGGTAGCAGTGCTCCGGTGGCACCTAAAACAATGATGATTTTCTTGGCTTCCATTGTTTTAGGTTTAGGTATTCCCATGGGTGTATTCTGGTTGTTGAATGTGACGGATACGAAAGTCCGTACCCGTAAGGAGTTGGATGGAGTACTTACTATTCCTTTCTTGGGTAATATTCCCCGTCATGGTAATAATAAGGGGGAGGATTCGGATGGTATTGTTGTCCGTGAGAACAGTCGTGATTCTGTCTCCGAGGCTTTCCGTATCATTCGTACAAACATGGACTTTATGCGTGTGAAAGCCGCCAACTTACAGGTGGTCATGTTTACATCCGCCAATCCGGGTGCGGGTAAGACGTTTGTCTCAAGTAATCTTGCCATGAGTATCGCCCAGACGAATAAAAAAGTTGTTCTGGTTGACGTTGATATCCGTAAGAGGACATTAAGTGGTATTTTCTCTAACTCTTCCAACCGTATGGGACTGACACACTATCTTTCGGGAAGTACGGATAAGTTGGATGATATCATTGGTAGGAGTGAGGAGTATGATAAACTGGATGTCATTTTCTCCGGTCCCGTACCTCCCAATCCTGCCGAATTGTTGTTGAGTGAGCGTTTCGACCGTCTGATAACGGAACTTCGTAAACGTTATGATTATATTATTGTGGATAATGTTCCTGCGGGTATGGTTGCGGATGCTTCTATTGTAAACCGTGTGGTCGATCTTACTATTTTCGTAGTCCGTTCGGGTGTAATGGATCGTCGTCAGTTGCCTGAGTTGGAGAATATGTACCGTCAGGAACAACTTCGCAATATGTCTGTGATATTGAATGGTGTTCCTTCGGATCATAAGGGCTACGGTTATGGTTATGGATACGGCTATGGCTACGGTTATGGATACGGCTATGGTTACGGAAACGAAAGCCACGGTCATAAGCACGGAAGATATGAAAGCTTGAAGAAGTTATTCTCTCGTCTTTTGAGACGTTTGTAAGAACTGAATGTTTGCGGCACACTTTTTATATTTGTGTTGAGGGATCTGCGTACAATGAAGATAGCTTCCTATATGTAACAAATAAAAGATCAGACAGGTTGTCGTAAAACGAAACTCAGGTAGTTGTACGAGGATAATTGAGCAACTGTCCGTCGTAATGCAAGAGAGTAATGTCCTATCAAAAAGCTTCAGATAAGCAGAGAACACCTCGCATACAATTTTCCTTTTATGAAAATTGTAGAGAAACGATCGGTTAGATGCTTTAATTTGGAAAACTCTGAAATATATCCAAACGAAATAGTCGGCCATGCAAAAGATATTGCAGGATGGCAGTTGGAGACTATCTAATAATTCGGTAGAGCAGATGATGAAACATATCAAGATGAATCCCCAATGGTACATTAAGGAATTGGTCAGTCATCTTACATCCAGACCAAGTGGTTACATGGATAAAGTGGTACTTTTATCCTATTATTTACCTCTAATATTTAAGATAAATTAATTCCCCCAAAGACCAAATTACCATTTTACTGTGCAGGTAGTCTGTAAAAGCACTATGTAAAGGCGCTTTTCATGGTGTGGTCCGATACCATCAGTATTAGAACAAGATTATAACTAAAAAATCATAGCGATGACAGAAGAAAGAAAAAACATTTATCTATGTTTGGCTCACATGAGCGAAGAGGGAATGGAACAAAAGTACGTTAAGGAGGCTTTTGATACCAACTGGGTAGTGCCAATGGGCCCCAACGTAAATGCTTTTGAGCAGGATCTGGCCAATTTCTCTAACAGTAAGACCGATGGTTCGGAGCCACTCGACCGTAAGGTAGTGTGCTTGAGCGCAGGTACTGCAGCCGTACACCTTGCTCTCATAGCCTGTGGTGTAAAACCTGGTGATGAGGTATGCGTGCAGTCATTCACCTTTTGTGCCTCTTCTCACCCTATCACATATCTTGGTGCAAAACCAGTGTTCATTGGTTCTGAGCCTACTACTTGGAATATGGATCCTGAGCTTCTTGAAAAGGCAATCCTTGATCGTAAGGCCAAGACCGGTAATTATCCTAAGGCAATCGTACCTGTAGCTCTCTATGGTATGCCATACGATTGTGAGCGTATTATGGCTGTAGCAAACAAATTCGGAATTCCTGTTGTAGAAGATGCCGCAGAAGGTATGGGGTCACGCTTCAATGGACAGGTACTCGGTACCTTTGGGCGCTTTGGCGTACTTTCTTTTAATGGTAACAAGATGATCACCACTTCTGGTGGTGGTGCACTTATCTGCCAGAACGTTGAGGATGCTAATAACATCATGTGGCATGCTACTCAAGCGCGTGATGCTTATCCTTACTATCAGCATACAGAGATAGGTTTTAACTACCGCATGTCCAACGTATGTGCAGGTATCGGTCGTGGTCAGATGACTGTTCTTGATGCTCACATTACCCATCATAAGCACGTACAGGCACTCTACGAGAAACTCCTGAAGGATGTCCCTGGCGTACACATGCATTGCCAGCCATCCGATCCTCGTTATGATGCTAACTTCTGGCTCTGTACAGCTATTATTGAGACTGAGGTAAAGGTCGTTGGTCAGGAGAATGCCTACAAGGAAGTTATCAAGACTGCCGTAGGTGGTGCAGCTGGTGTCATCAAACCCGTTGACTCTGCAACAACTGACTGCCAACCAAACGAGAATGTAGAAGCACTTCGCGTCTTTATGCTCTCAAAGAAGGTAGAATGCCGTCCTGTTTGGAAACCAATGCACAAACAGCCTGTATATGCTGATGCAGTTGCATATACTAACGAAGTAGAGACCGACCTCTTCAAGATGGGCTTCTGTCTGCCTGCCGGACCTTACGTAATTGATGATGACGTTCGTTATATCGTTGATTGTATTAAGGAGGCCATTATAGAGTAATTCGATAAAGGAATAAGTACGTGTATAGGTGAAGTATTGCTTATTGTTCGATACCATCATGTACTTTAAAATTTATTTAATTATAAGTTAACAATTAATACTTTGGTTACTATAATAGGAACTGTATGAAGTACATGTTACCTGCTAATACGCATCTATACAGATACGATTTAGTTGAACCACCTGTAGAATGGTCTACTGAATATAAAAGTATTGAGTATCAGTATCTTGTACATGGCTGTAAAAATAGAATAGGTGCATTTTTCTTTTTTGACTCAAAATATCAGGCCGTAAAGACTGCTGAGATAGCAGTTAAGAAGCATCCTGGATGTAAAGGAATATGGATTACAGAGTGTGTGACTTTTGATAATATCCAACTCCTTGAACTTAGATATGAAAAGTCAACAGGATGCATGATGTCTATATTAGAAGAAGGTATAGATATATTCAACGAACGTTATCACAAATTTGGCAAGAATGAATGCAATGATTTCTCCCACATGCGGCAATCGGTTCTCCAATTGAAAGAAATGATAGCAGATACAGAATGGTGGAGAAAGGGCGAAAATCATAAACTTCTTGATGACGTCCTCAAAACGATTGAAAACACGACAGGTGTACAACCAGAAGCTACTGGATGGTTCTGTCAGCAACTGACAGACTTCCATAATGGTGAAGTATTTAAGACCGATTTGCAAACCAAAAAATTTGAAGGTTATATTTTCAATGAAGCAAATGGAACCAAAGGATCAAACACTATTTGTGTTTTCTCTTCGGAAAAAATATCAAGGCCTGTTACACACAAATATCAATAACTATGAACACCTAGGACTTTAAAACAGTTGTGTGTTTTACAGAGAAGTCAACCGTAGAAAAGACAAGGTTACTTCTTGTAGAAAATGCGTTTGGAAATGCTGGGGCGTTTCCCATCTTGGTTACATGATGAATATTGTTCGTAAGTACATGCAGAGTGATAACTTTGAGAATACTCGCAACCGATATTTTGAGTTCCCAAAGATCTCCTTCGCCTATGAAGTAGTTGAAAAGTAATATCTGTAACTGTTGTTACTTTCAAGGGTGAATGGAAAAATCTTGGTACTTGGAACACACTTACTGCGAGCTTCATAAACTAATCGGCAATGAGGGTACGCGCGTTTGTTGCAAGGACACTCATATTATCAACGAGCTTCAGAATCCTATTTATGTAGATGACCTCAAGGATATAGTTGTTGCTGTTTATCCTAATGGTATCCTCTTTTGCTCCGGAGAACACTTAGAGTAGATCAAGGAATCTGTAGAAAATTTCATCCCATATCTTATGTACGAGGAAAGATGTTGGGATACCTATTACGTACTTGATGATAGCACTTATGCAGACGGCAGCCATTCCCCTCTCTAAGAGCATCATGCTCAAGAGAGGTAAAATATAAGTTACCAAATCCATCATCATCATTCAGAAGTTTGGACGTTTGTAGAAGATGAAGGAATCTTTGTAATAGATGGTATAGAGAAGTGAGTTAAGGTAGGTGATACTGTCATTGTCCCTGCTGAATATCTTCATGCTATCAAAGCTCTCCTTAACTTATCTTTATTGAAGTCCAAAATGGTAATCCTTTTGTAGAGGAGGATATAGAGAGGTTTGGGTAGAAGTGGTCAGAATAAGTAATGAACACCAATACAAGGCCCAGACGTAAAATCCTTGTTGTAACTATAAAAAAAGGCTCAATATTATTGATTTGTGAATATGAGATTCATATAAAAAGAAGAAACAGAATGATATCTGGTGAATTTTACGAATATATCTATATAATTTTGGTTGCATTAATATCAATACCATTGTTTAAGGAATATGGTAATAGACGAAATTCTTTATTTGGGACTTATAATGTCAGATCAAGGTTCCCTGAGATTTTTCTTGTTATTATATTAGTGCTATTTATTGGATTTAGGCCCGCTGATAAAACCTTTTACGATACCATTTTTTATTATGATGTTATTGCTAATAGGTCGCTCCAGTTTTATGGTATTGATTACGAGGTTGAGAATTTGATTTTTGATAATGTGTTATTTTATTTTTCATATAAACATTGGAGCTATACCGTTTTCTTTCTATTGATCGCATCAATTTACTTTGTTTGCTCTTATATAGCTACAAGAAAACTATTTCCAAAAGATACATTATTTGCGTATTTAGTCTTTCTTGCCGCTTTTTCTACATTTTCATATAGTGTAAATGGCATAAAGGCCGGTGCAGCTTCATCTATATTTCTTCTAGGTCTTGCATATCGAGAAAAACTGTTAATTAGTATACCTTTGGTGCTACTTTCGTGGGGAATACATCATAGTATGAGCTTTCCAATTGCAGTATATGTTGTGGTGTTATTATATAGTAAACCTAAGTGTTATTTTTATTTTTGGGGGTTCTGTTTATTGATGGCTTTACTACATATCACAACCTTTCAAGAAATTTTTGCAGGATATACTGATGAAAAGGGTGTAGAGTACTTGACAACAACAGGTGATGATTGGAAAGGTAAAGGGGGATTAAGACCTGATTTTATTTTATATTCTATGATGCCAGTTATTTTGGGTTGGTATGCAACTCAGAAATTGAAAATACAGAATAAGACATACAATCTTTTTTTATGCTACTATCTTCTGTCTAATGCAATTTGGATGTTGTGTATGTATGTCAATTATAATAATCGAATAGCATATTTAAGTTGGTTCGTATATCCGTTTCTAATCGTTTATCCATTACTTGAATGTGACTGGAAAGAGTCGAGGTATCAGGATCTTGTGAAATATGCAAAATACCATTTATACTTCACATTATTTATGGTTTTAATATATTATGGTTTGTCAACTATATTATAAATAATATAAACAATTTACATTATGTGCGAAACTAAAATTAACGTCCTGTTTGGGGTACGTAGGTCTTCTTATTGCTCTTTACAGCACCTAATACAAAATGTATAATCTATTCGTAAAGATAATAATTAATAACAAATAACAACATTTCAAAATTTGACAAAAAAATGATCAACGTTGGAATTATCGGATGTGGCTTCGTAGGCGGAGCCCTGAAGGATTGGTTGGAGCACAACAATCCAGAATGTAAACTGTTCATCAGCGACCCTGCAAAGGGGTATCATGATAATCTTAGCAATATCGACATCGCGTTCCTGCAAATCCATGTGCCTACAGAAGATGATGGTACACAGGATCTGAGACTCATGAAGGAACTGATTACCAATCTGCCAGACGTACCTGTGTTCGTCAGAACTACTATTCTCCCTGGCACTAGCGACATGCTCTCTCGCGAGACAGGCCATCAGGTATGCTATATGCCTGAGTTCCTCACCGAACGTACACACATCGAGGATTTCAAGAAGCAAATTATGGTGTTTACAGGTGCACAAGACTTACTCACCAAGATTTTTGTCGGCAAGAAGTTCACCGTGATGAGTCCATTGGAAGCTGAGTTAACAAAGTATATGCACAATGTGTTCGGCGCGTATAAAGTAATCTACTTCAATGCTTGTCGTGAATACTGTGAGCAGATGGGGGCCGACTGGCGTAAGGTGCATACCGGGTGCCTCCTCTCAGGTTATATCAACGACACTCACACATACGTTCCAGGTCCAGATGGTAAGTTCGGATATGGCGGTAAATGCTTCCCTAAGGATGTTAATGCTTTTGCTAAAATGACAGAAGGTACTCCTCTCGGAACACTTTTGTCCCACCTCCATGAACTGAACGTCCATTTCCGTGGAGTAGAGGAGCATATATAGTCTATTCACACTCTTAATATGGTTAAGCAGGTACACAGGTGGTCGGAAACGATGCAGTTCGATACTGCTGCCTGTTTCAATATTCAACAGATGAGACTATTAATCTGTGATAATTCAAAATAGCGAACATAATAATCAAAAGATAATGAATATTTTGAATACCTTGCTGATGGTGTTAAGAATACCGTCAACCATCAAGGAAACCATCAACGCAAAGATTCGCTTTGTGAAGTTTAAAAGAAAGGTCGTTTTGAACGGACAACGGTATAATATAATGCCTGGTGCTCGAGTTCTGTTTGAATACGGTTCTTCTTATGGTGACATTGAAGTTGGAGAGTACGTTACAATATACGGCACACTTTTTTCCCAGTCTCATGGAAAAATTCATATGGGTAATTATACAAGATTGGGAGTAAATTCATCTATACGTTCTGTTGAGAATGTATTTATTGGCGATTATACTGCAATTGCTAACGATGTAGTTATTACAGACAATGATAATCACCCAATAGATCCTATATTTAGGCGAAAGATGAAAGAAGATACTTTAGGTGGTGAAATGAGAGCATGGTATAATTCTGCACATAAAGAGATAATTATAGGAGAGAATGTGTGGGTTGGCGAGAAATCAAGAATACAAAAGGGGGTGCATATTGGTAATAATTCTATTATTGCAGCGGGTTCAATAGTAACGCATGACATTCCTGAGAATTGTATAGCAGCTGGCATCCCCGCTAAAGTAGTTAAATATATAGATTTATAGTATGGGAAACAACAGCTCGACAGTTGCAAAAAATACAATTGTCTTGTACTTCAGAATGATAATATCCTTGTGTGTATCACTATACACGTCAAGAGTCATCTTACAGTCATTAGGCGTAATTGATTATGGAGTATACAATGTAGTTGGTGGCATAGTGGCTTGTATGGCTTTTATGTTACAGTCTCTTGTTGTATCATTCCAACGTTTTTTTTGCAAGTACATCCCTAGTAATAACAATGAAATGCTATCTAAAATATTAGGGTCTGCAATTTTACTAATTGTTATGATAAGTGTCATTGTATTAGTATTAGTTGAAACTGTAGGTATATGGTTCCTTAATACCAAATTGTCTATACCTGAAGAGCGTCTGTTTGCTGCTAACATCGTCTTACAATTCTCGATTGTCGTTTTTATTGTTTCATTGTTTCAAGCAATATATAACTCAGTTATTATTTCTTATGAAAGAATGAATGTGTACGCATATATTAGTATTTTTGATGTTGTGGCTAAATTGGCTGTTGCATGGATTATTTCTATTGTAACATTCGATAGGCTTATTGCATACTCTTTTTTGCTAGTGTTAGTTGCATGCTTTTCATTTCTGCTCTATTTTACTTATGTAACAAGAACCTATAAAGAGCTGAGACCAGTTGTATCTATTGGGAAAAATAGAGAAACTATTAAAGAGTTATTTAAGTTCTCAGGTATGTCTATGGTTGGCACTATATCTCATGTTGCAAAAAGTACTGGTATAGGATTCCTTCTTAATATCTTTTTTGGACCTTCATTGAATGCTGCCAGAGCGATTAGCTTTCAAATTTACACAGCAGTATCAAGTTTCACTCAAAGTTTTCAAACCGCATTCTCACCGAATATGATGAAGCAGTATGAAGTAGGTTCTAGTGAGGAAATAGAAAAGACGCTTTACGCTGTGTCAAAATTCTCCTTTTTTGCTATGTTTCTGCTGGCCTATCCAATTATTATGGCAATCGACCCGATTCTAAATATATGGTTAGGCGCAGAAAATGTACCTGCGTATACAAATCTATTCTCAGTGATTATTCTGTCTATTGGACTAGTCGAAACCTTGGCAAATCCTGTCGTTAATGTTGTATACGCGAAGGGTAATATTAATGGATTCATGGCAAGTTTAAGTATTGTCGTATTTTTGAGCCTACCAGTAGCTTATGCTTTACTTGTGGTAGGTTACTCTCCTGTAATTGTATACATTGTAGATTTTATAACGATTGCTTCTGCCCAGATAATAAGAATTATTTTTTTGAATAGATTGTTTTCCTATAAGTATATTTCCTATTTCACACAGGTTTTTCTTCCTATATTGTTTGTTTTAGTAATTGCGTTGATTTGTTGGAGTATGACTTTAATACTACCTGTATTGCAATCGATTGTCATCCTCTATGCAGTTATATCAGAAATCTTAGTAGGTATAGGCATATTCTATCTCGGATTGAAACCATCAGAAAGGAACTTCGTAATTGAAATAATAAAAGCTTATGCAAGTAGATGTCATAAACGCGGTTAGGGCCGTGCTAAAATCTCCATTATATATACCTCATTATGTACTATATATTAAACATCGCAAATTGATTAATAGTGATATTAAAAGCGTCGGAGGTATCGTTTCTTCTACATTATCTTTTTTCTATTTGATTACGAATGATGAATATTTTAATGTACTATTTTTTCATCGAATAAAATCTCATAGAATTCGAAAATTTATGATACAGAAGAAGAGTACCTTTATTATACCATATGACGTTATCTTGGGCAAAAGTCCTATATTAGATCATCCGTTCTCAACTATTCTTAATGCAAAAAGTATAGGGAATAATTTTAGATGTAAGAACAACATAACAATAGGTAATGTGGGTGACGATGAATCTAAAAGACCAATGATTGGAAATAATGTTTATGTGGGTGCGAATGCTGTAATCATTGGTTCGATCTCAATTGGAGATAATGTTATTGTCGGTGCAGGGGCTGTCGTTGTTAAAGATGTCCCATCTAATTGTGTAATAGTTGGAAATCCCTCAAGAATTATTAGAAAATGAATTATATAGTATATGCCGCTGACGATAACTATGCTAAACAGTTATCCGTATCCCTTTGTAGCTTGCTTAAGTACAACTCTGATTTAGATATCTATATACTTGATAATGGAATTTCTAAGAAAAATAAATCCATTATGAAAGAGTTAACCGAAAGTCATGGCGAAAATATATCATTTATCGATATTACAAATATTGAAGAGTTATTACCAACCAAGGTAGATGTGAATCAGTTATCGCTAAGCACTTATGCCAGACTCTTTTTAACAGAATTGCTTCCCCAAAAAATTGATTATATTTTATACTTGGACTGCGATACTTATATCAACGATAGATTGGATGATTTGTTTAGTCTTGATATAAGCTCGTATTCTGTAGCGGGTGTTGAAGATACCATGTATCCATCTTATAAAATTGGTGTAGGACTTAATTCAACTGACCGCTATATAAATGCGGGTATTTTATATATAAACCTTAAAAGATGGCGTGAGAAAAAACTACTCACAGTTTTCAATGATTTTATTATAAAACATAAAGGTAAGGTACCTCATTTAGACCAAGGTGTAATTAATGGTACAATTACTGATAAGTATTATTTGCAGCTTAAATATAATGTTCAATCTACTGTACTCTCTTTTAAAAGATACAAAGATTTATTGGCATTTTTCTCTCTTGAGGCATTTTATTCAGAAGAGGAGATTCAATATGCTAAAAAATATCCTGTAATCATTCATTATACATCATTCTTTCTTCAAAGGCCGTGGTTGACTTTTTGTCTTCATCCTTATAAAAAATTATATTTAAACACGGCAAAGGAGATTTTCCCAGATATCAAGTTACAGAAGAGCAGAATTGGAATAATAAATAAGCTTAAATGCATATTGTTTAAATATCTACAACAAATTTATTTAAAACTTAGATAAAAGGCAGAGGCTAATTTTTAAGGTTGAAATAATGCGTTCATAGAGACAGAATTGTGCTCCGCATACGGACAGAGCCTCATCATACGCATAATATACTTAAGAATTATGGAAAGAATAATCATATTGACATATGACTATTCCCCTAATAATGGAGGAATAGCGAGGTTATGTAAGGAAATAGTTAAGCAATGTATCCTCACAAAAACAGATTATCTTGTAGTGACCAATATTGATGGTCCCGCAGAAAAAAATGTAGAAAGAATAGTTGGCTGGAGAGGTATTGTAGAATTTAAAATTCTGCATTTTCTGAAAAAGAACAGAAAGAAAGGCGATGTAATCCTTACGGGTCTATTTCATCCTGATGGAATGATCGGTCTACTGTCTGGGATACCATGTTGCTTTCTCGCACATGGAGCAGAGTTAATGTCTGGTGAAGGCTTTTTCAGAAAACATATTTGGAGTTATTATAGGAAAATTATATTATCAAAAAGTCCCAAGGTAATTGCAAATAGTGACTATACGCGTAATTTAGTAAAAAAATGCAGTCCTTTTGCTAATGTTATCGCATTACCGTTGGCGGTTGATAATGAATACTTCCACCCAACCAAGGACAAACCGAATGATGATATTCTTCATTTGTGTTCTATTTCCAGATTAGAGCAGTTTAAGGGGCACGATTTTATAATTAATACAATAGCCGAACTTCCAGAAATATATAGGAATAAAATTCGCTTGACCATAGGTGGTAAAGGGCCATATAAGGAGTATCTCGAAAAATTAGCAAAGGAGAAAGGTTTACAAGAAATAGTCTCATTTGTTGGTTTTGTGTCCGATGATCAGTTAAGAGATTTTTATTCTGAAAATGATGTATTTATCCTTTGTACAAGAGAAGATCATTCTACAAATCATGTTGAAGGTTTTGGCTTGGTCTTCACGGAAGCACAAGCTTGCGGGACTCCGTGTATAGGAACCAGGACTGGCGGTATTCCTGATGCAATTGATAAAGGAAATGGTGGATGGCTGATAAAGCAGGATGATCAAAATGCATTGAGTGATCTGCTAATTTCTTTAATCTCAGACAAATCATTATTAAAGAAACAATCCGAACTTGCTTTGTATAGAGTAAATACAACTTGCAATTGGAGTTTATACTTTAAGGATTTAAAACAGATATTATCGAAAATAATTACATGAAAAAGGTTTCAATAATGATGCCTGTTTATAATGGGTTGCCATTAATCAAGGCTTCTGTAGAGTCTATTTTGAAACAGACATATACAAATTGGGAGTGTATAATTGTAGATGATGGATCTACAGACGGTACATCTGCATATTTGGATTCATTGTCAGACTCACGTTTCGTAGTTCATCACTTTGTTAAGAATCAGGGAAGACCAGTTGCTCGTCAGAAAGCACTTGAACTGACAAAAGGAGAATATGTAACCATGTTGGATGCTGAGGATTTGATGTCTCCAGATAGATTAGAAGAACAAGTTGAATGTCTTGAGAAGAATCCTAATATCGCTTTGGTTTCATCACGTATGTGTTCTTTTGGCACTCACACTGATCTTACAAAAGCAAGAGGCGTGTTAACTGTTACTACTACAGCATTTGACGGAAAGAGATGTCCAATTCATGCGGCAAGTATGTTGCGCGGAGATAAAGCAAGGCTACTCAAATATAACCCGATGATGAAACTTAGTCAAGATGTTGATTTCCTCGAACGTTATTTGAAGGGTGAAAGTTACATGGAGCTTCCATTTATACATTATTATTATACAGAATACGACTCTGTGTCGAAGAGAAAAATTCGACGCTCTTATAAGCTGAATTGCAAAAAGTATTTCAAGATGAGGCGTTTCTCTCCATGTTTTATTTATATACTCAAGTACATTTATAGTGTAGCCGTATATCCATTTGTTTCTATTGAGTCGATTTTGAGTAAAAGGGGAGTTGACTTGAACCAAGAAGAAAGAATGCATTTTGAACAGGATTGTTTGAGTATCGTAAGAAAGTATTGTAGTTAATGCCATTTGGAACATTATAGATGGATGTATGAAGAAAATTTGTTTTGTAACCACCATATCATTGACCATAAAGTCATTCTTGATGGATTTTGCAGAATATTTGGTCAAGGAGCATGGGTATGAGGTGTATTTCATGTGCGATACGGATGATGATCTACCCAATCATCTGAAGGAGGGTATGCACTATATACCTGTACCGATGAAACGAGGAATTTCGTTCGATGGTGTCAAGGTAATCATGCGGATGAAGAAGGTCTTTGAGTATGAGCAGTTCGATATTATTCAATATGCTACTCCCAATGCCGCTCTCTATGCATCCATTGCTGCAAATATGGCTGGTGTAAAGAATAGCCTGTACACACATTGGGGCTCAAGATATATGGGCTATAGTGGTGGAGTCTGTCGTTTTATCTTCAAGACATTGGAGAAGATTGCCTGCAAGAACTCAACTATTATCGAGACAGAGAGCTTTTCGCTGATGGAGTACAGCATCAAGGATGGGCTGTATCCAAGAGAGAAAGCATCAGTTATCTGGAATGGTAGTGCTTGTGGAGTAAAGCTGGAGAATTACCTGTTGGACAATAGAGATAAATGGCGTGCTGAGGTAAGAAAGCAGTATGGTATACCTGAGGATAGTGTAGTTTTCGGCTGGTGCGGTCGTATCACACGAGACAAGGGTCATAACGAGTTATTTGAGGCTTTCCGTGAGATTAATAAAACCGATAAGTCTGCAAGACTGCTGATGGTTGGTGATTATGACAATGTAGAAACCATCGACAAAGAGCTGTTTGAGTGGACGAAGGCTTGTCCTGAGGTTGTCTTTACTGGTCGTGTACCATTCGATATGGTGCAGAATATGTATAGTGCTATGGACGTGTTTTGTTCATTGAGTTATCGTGAGGGCTTTGGACTTGTAGTTATTGAGGCTGCTGCAATGGGACTCCCCGGTATTGTAACAGATGTTCCTGGTCAGATGGATACCATAGAGTCTAACGTTACAGGTATTTCTGTACATGATCATGATGTGAAGACTGTGGTTGATGCTATGAAGTTCTACATCAACAATCCTGTAAGACTGAAGGAGATGGGTAAGGAAGCGCGCAAACAGGTGGAAGAGAAGTATGACCAGAAGGTGTTATTTGAGAAACTTGCTAAACACAGAAATGAAATTATTGCGGCTAACAAATAATTTGTGCTAATATGGAATTCACTTTAGGACAAAAGTTTTATATGTACTATATCAAGCGTCCGATTAGCATTTTGGGCGCTTTGTTGGGATTGATACTGCTTTCGCCAATCTTCATTGGCACTATTATTCTGCTGTTCTTTGTGAATAAGAACGGTTGGAAGGGTGTGTTCTTTACTCAAGACAGGCCTGGAAAAAATGAGAAGATTTTCAAAGCTCTGAAGTTTAAAACTATGACGGACGAGAAGGATGCGAATGGTAATCTGTTGCCTGACGCTGATCGTCTGACACCTGTAGGTAAGTTCGTACGCTCTACCTCTATCGATGAGTTGCCTCAGCTAATCAATATTCTGAAAGGCGATATGACTTTTATTGGTCCTCGTCCTTTGTTGGTGCAATATCTGCCTTTGTATAGTGAGGAACAGCATCATCGACATGATGTGACTCCTGGTATGAGTGGTTGGGCACAGGTGAACGGACGTAATAACATCTCGTGGACAAAGAAGTTTGAGTTGGATGTTTACTACGTTCGTCATATTGGCTTTTGGATGGATATGAGGGTGTTCTTCACCACCATTAGGAAGGTGTTGATGCGTGCAGACATCAATACAACCACAGGTCAGGCTGCAACTATGGATTACTTTAATGGTCATAATTAGCTTATGTATTTATTCGGAGCAAGTGGTCACGGGAAGGTGATTAAAGATATATTACACGCTAATGGTATTAAGGTTAAGGCATTCGTTGATGATAATACCGAAATCAATGAATGTGCTGGTTGTCCAGTGTTACATGATGTTACAGGTTTGTCTCCAATGATTGTGAGCATTGGGGTGAATCGTGTGCGTAAAGTAATTGTTGGCAAGCTTGTTACCAACAATAAGGATATTGAGTTTGTAACCATTATTCATCCTTCGGCTATCATGTCTCCTTCGGCAAAGATTGGTGAAGGTTCTGTTGTGATGGCTGGTGCTGTGATCAATGCGGATGCAGTGATTGGCAAGCATTGCATTGTCAATACAGGCGCTACTATAGATCATGAATGTGTGATAGAAGACTTCTGTCACATTGCCCCAGGTGTTCATATCAGTGGCAATACCCTTGTGGGGGAAGGGACTTGGATAGGTATAGGTAGTTGCGTTATTCAAGGCATTACCATAGGCAGAAATTCGGTGATTGGAGCTGGTAGTGTGGTTGTGAAGGACATTCCCGATGGGGTGGTAGCATACGGAAACCCTTGCAAAGTGATGAGGGAGAATAAGTGATTGGTTAGAGAACTTTGCTCAATACTAATTGAGATATGTAGGAGATAATACGTGATGTAGTTGATTGGATCAACCTCTTGTTGCAAATAAAATAATAATTATATGAACGTGTTTAGAAAAATTGTCAACTGGTATTTTACAAAACGAGCCGTACCATACTGGTGCGTACTTTTACTTGACTGTGTGATAGTCCTTTTTTCTGGACTTATGGGCAGTTATATAGAGTTTGGTGGTGCTCACCTTACAAGTGTATGGTGGGAAACCGTTTTGGGCATAGTTTGTTGTTTGCCTGTTTATGTAGTTTGCTTCCATGCGTTTCATACTTATCAAGGAATTATCCGTTATTCATCGTATATGGATTTGTTTCGTTTGTCAAAGGCTACTGCTATTGCAAGCGCAACAGTTGGTACATTGGGATACTTTGTACATTCGAATGCTATTGTTTTCCCAGATCTTAAATCAGTCCTTATCATCTTCGGTATTAGCACTTTCCTGATGTGGATTGTACGCTTGTTGGTGAAGGCAAGCTTTGAAAGTTCCCAGACTGACAAAGCCTTTCCTGTTGCTATCTATGGTACACAAGCTGGTGGTATTGCCCTTGCCAACAGCATCCGTTCGATGAAGGAGAAGCAGTATCTTATTCGTGCCTTTATCTCCGACCGCAAAGAATGTGAAGACATACTCCTATTGGGAAAGAAAGTGTTCCTCAATGGTGAAGGTATTGCCGATAAGCTCCTTAAAGAGGGCGTACAGGTACTCCTCGTATCTCCTCTCAAATCAGCCGAGTTCCGAAACAACCAGCAGATGGTAGACGAGATCACTAATGCAGACATCAAGATTATGATGATGCCATCGGCTGAGGAATGGGATGGCAAGAGTGATCTCACCTTCCAGCATCTCAAAGAGGTTGAAATCGAAGACCTTCTCCCTCGTGATAAGATTGAGGTGGATATGAAGACTATCGGTCAGATGCTGATCAGCAAGCGTATCCTCATCACAGGTGCAGCAGGCTCCATCGGTTCTGAGATGGCCCGTCAGGTGGCATCCTTCTTTCCTGCAGAATTGGTATTAGTAGACCAAGCTGAGACTCCCATGCACGATGTTCGTCTTTGGATGAAGGCCAATGTTGCCGACAATGCACATGTCTATACTATCGTTGGTTCCATTACGAATGAGGAACAAATGGAAATCATCTTCCGTGAGCATCAGCCGGAATACGTATTCCATGCAGCGGCCTATAAGCATGTACCTATGATGGAGGATAATCCTGCTATGGCGGTCCAGAACAATATATATGGTACACGTATTATTGCCGACTTGGCGGTAAAGTACGGTACTAAAAAGTTTGTGATGATCTCAACTGATAAGGCTGTCAACCCAACCAATGTGATGGGTTGCTCAAAGCGTATCTGCGAGATTTACTGTCAAGCACTCAATAAGAAGCTTTGGGAAGAGACCCAGAATACTGGTAAGCCTACCACTCAGTTTATAACAACCCGCTTCGGAAACGTTCTTGGAAGTAATGGTTCAGTCATTCCTATCTTCAAGGAGCAAATCCGCAAGGGTGGACCTGTTAAGGTAACGCATCCTGATATCATCCGTTTCTTCATGCTCATCCCAGAGGCATGTAAGTTGGTACTTGAGGCTGGCATCATGGGTAAGGGTGGCGAGATTTTTGTTTTCGATATGGGGCAGCCGGTCAAGATTGTCGATTTAGCAAAGCGCATGATCAGTCTCTCTGGAGCCAAGGGCGTCAAGATTGAGTTCACAGGGCTTCGTGATGGTGAGAAGTTGTTTGAGGAGATACTGAACGATGCTGAACAGACAAAGCCAACCCATCATCCAAAGATCAAGGTGGCTGCCGTTCGTGAATATCCATACGAACTGGCACGTCAGAACGAAATTGAGCTCTATAAAATCTCCAAGTCTTTTGACGATATGACTATCGTGAAAAAGATGAAGGAGATAGTACCTGAATATAAGAGTAAGGTTAGTAAGTATGAGGTATTAGATAAGTAAATATGACTGTAGGCCAAGAAGTAGTATTACGACTTCTCTACTCTTTTACGAGTGGTACAGCAACGTCACTTCCTGCTAATATGGATTGACAGGAAGTGATAGATCGTGCTACAGAACAAGGCGTTTTGGGTGTATAATGACAGGCTAAATAATTAAACAAATGTAGGTGTCCCGTATTTCATATTGAGACACCGGATCTATGATCTTTTTAAAGTTTTAATTCTGCCGTTGGGTATAAAAAAATAAGCTTTTAGTGAAGACTTTTTTGAACTTGTTAAAAGGACTTTTCTTGTTTTTCTGTATTCCCTATTTTGTCTGGAAACAGAAAAAGACGATTGTATAACCCCAAACATTGGATTCGTCCAATGCTTTCTTCCTTACTCTAAAGATTAAGATAGAGTAAGGAGTGCCGGATTATTCTGATGTGAATCATGATAATCCTGCTTAATATTATTGTTTGTTTGTGTAGCCCTCCTTTTAAATCAGGCGTGGTTTATTTATAAGGAGGGCTTTTATTTAGAATTCAATGCGTCCTTTTTGAATATGATGCTACATTCTTTTCATCTCAAATGTAGCTATCAATAGCCAGATTTCTCTGTTTTACGGAGGAGTTTGGCTATCTTTATTTTGTGATATTGAAACTTACACTAAATATAAAAAAGGCCGGAGTTGTAAATGTGCGATTCCGGCTTTTTGGGGGATTCTGGTTTTTAATGTAGTTTTAGGTTATGCTTACTTGCCGGGAAATAGAAATAACTCTTTTATTACCTTCCCTTTCTCTCTTTCTTGTCCTGTAATTGTCTCTTTTTATATATTAAATCGTATTAAGAGGATGCTGTAACCTGTCTTTTTGTCTCTGATGTGAATGTCGCATCTTTGCAATGTTAACGTTAGCGAAGTAATAACATTAGTATTTATTTAAAAAAAAGATTATGGCAATTAGATTTAAAAGAATTTTACGGTTTAGTGATCCGACAGATAAAAGTTCAGTTAAAAGAACGTATCCTATTATTTCTTATAAGTATGACACCTCGGCAACACTAAAGGAGGTGGCGCAGGAAATCAGTGGAAACTCGGGTGTGAGTGAAGGTGAGACGATCAGTGTACTGAAAGATTTTCGGACACTACTGCGTAAGACTCTTCTGACTGGACGTTCAGTTAATATCGACGGGATAGGTTATTTTTACCTGTCGGCGCAAAGTAAAGGAACCGATAAGCCGGAGGATTTTTCGGCAAGTGACATTACAGGATTGCGTATCTGTTTTCGTGCGAATAGGGATATACGTATTAATGCAGGAGCATCCTCTACCCGCACCGATGGATTGGCGTTTAAAGATCTGGATAGAATCAATGATGACGGCTCCGGTACTCCTTCCGGAGGAGAAGGGGAAGGAGAGGACCCTTCTGTATAACTAAGTTAGGTGTCATTGACAACAATTATGGCCTTCATCACTGCCATTGGCGGGCTGGAGGCCATTAAATGGCTCGTGCGATTGGTTACTTACCGAAAAATGGATGCCCGGAAGGAGGAGGCATCAGTGAGTTGTATAGAGGAGGAGAATCGCAGAAAGAAGGTGGATTGGCTTGAAGAGCGCCTGGAACAGCGCGATGGGAAGATTGACGGACTTTATGCTGAACTACGGAAGGAGCAGGAAGATAAAATGGGGTGGATGATCCGTTGCCATGAAGTAGAATTGGCACAGAAGGAGTCGGAAATAAAGAAATGTGAGATAAGAGGGTGTGGAAAACGTATTCCTCCGTCGGATTATTAATCTTAAAAAATAAGTATTATGAGGAAAATCGATTCGATTATAATTCATTGTTCGGCTACGCAGGCGGGAATGGATTTCAGCGCTAAAGATATAGATTGTTGGCATCGTGCCCGGGGGATGAACGAAATAGGATATCACTATGTGGTACGGTTGGATGGAAGTGTGGAACCCGGGAGAGAGGTTGCACGGATGGGGGCTCATTGTATCGGATGGAATGAGCGAAGTATTGGTATCTGCTATATTGGTGGGTTGGACGCCGGGAGACATCCGGCTGATACACGAACCAGGGCGCAGAAAGAAACGTTGAAACGGCTTATCGAAGAACTGAAACAACGTTATGGGATAGTGACGGTGATGGGGCATCGGGATACTTCGCCGGACCTGAATGGAGATGGGAGGATAGAACCGGATGAGTTTATAAAGGCATGCCCCTGCTTTGATGTTAAGAAATGGTTGTTGATAGGGGTGATTTTGCTTTTCTTGTCGGCATGTGGCAGTTCTCATTTCCGGATGGAACGGAATGTGGAAATAGACTCTGTTACTGCAAAAGGGCATTATGAAAAAGTGGATAACGTACGAAAAACGGAATGGGAAAATAACAGGCAGGCCGATGAGTATATAGAAGAAACTGTCTTCTCTTGGAAAGAGGATACCATAGGAGTAGGTTGTGAGAATGGAAGAATGGCGCAAAGGAAGTCTTTTTCCGTTACAAAAAAGGTGGTTGATAGAGGAAGGATGCAACTGCAGAAAGGATGTGCGGAACATTCTTTTGTGAAAGCCGATTCTTCTTTTGCGGTTGGTAAATCGTTGATAAAAGTGGATGAACGGGAGAAAAAACAGAGGAGGCAGATAGGAAGGGTATGGGCGTTTGTAGTGATAGCCGGATTTCTGGTGATATGTATCTTATTTTTTAGAAAGTTTTTTGTTGTTGATAATCAGTGACTTCGTTTCTTTTGAAATAAAAAAGTGAAAAAATAATTATCGAAAGTTTTGGTATTCTCAAAATAAACTGTACCTTTGCATCGCTTTTGAAACGGAAGTGTACGGGCGCTTAGCTCAGCTGGTTCAGAGCATCTGGTTTACACCCAGAGGGTCGGGGGTTCGAATCCCTCAGCGCCCACATTTAAAAACGAAACACTTCCGCTTAACAAAAGGGCGCTTAGCTCAGCTGGTTCAGAGCATCTGGTTTACACCCAGAGGGTCGGGGGTTCGAATCCCTCAGCGCCCACAGAATTAGGAAATTAAAAATGCTTCGTGAAGTTCGCGAAGCATTTTTTGTTTTCTTACCTCTTTTATATAAACTTTCTACCCCCTTTATGCATTATAAATCAGGAAAAAGAGTTAATTTTGCAACCTGATAATTATCCGAACGACATATGAAACTTGATTTATTAACGGCCATTTCTCCTATTGACGGCCGATACAGAGGTAAAGCTGAAGCTTTAGCTGCCTATTTTTCTGAATTTGCACTGATAAAATACCGCGTGCAGGTAGAGGTGGAATACTTCATTACTCTATGCGAACTACCATTACCGCAACTTAAAGGAATCGACAAAAGTGTATTTGAAGCCTTACGTGCTATCTATCGTAACTTCTCTGAAGCAGATGCTCAGCGTATCAAAGATATAGAGAGTGTTACTAATCACGATGTGAAAGCAGTAGAATATTTTTTGAAAGAAGAATTTGATAAATTGGGCGGATTGGATGACTACAAGGAGTTTATTCACTTCGGCCTGACTTCACAAGATATTAATAACACCTCTATCCCTCTTTCGATAAAAGAGGCATTGGAGCAGGTGTATTACCCGCAGATCGAAGAACTGATAGCTCAGTTGAAAACGTATGCTACAGAATGGGACGCTATTCCGATGCTTGCCAAGACACATGGACAACCTGCATCTCCAACCCGTTTGGGTAAAGAGGTGATGGTATTTGTGTATCGTTTGGAACGTCAGTTGGCGGCGTTGAAAGCAGCTCCCGTAACTGCAAAGTTTGGTGGAGCAACCGGTAACTATAATGCGCACCGCGTAGCTTATCCGGAGTATGACTGGAAGGCGTTTGGTAATCGTTTTGTTGCAGAAAAATTAGGCCTGGAGCGTGAAGAGTATACTACCCAGATATCAAATTATGATAATTTGTCGGCTATCTTTGACGCAATGAAGCGTATTAATACGATAATGATTGATATGAACCGCGACTTCTGGCAGTATATCTCTATGGAGTACTTTAAGCAGAAGATAAAAGCTGGTGAAGTAGGTTCAAGTGCGATGCCGCATAAAGTGAATCCAATAGATTTTGAAAATGCTGAAGGTAATCTTGGAATAGCAAATGCCATTCTTGAGCACTTGGCAGTGAAATTGCCGGTATCCCGTTTGCAGCGTGACCTGACAGATTCTACTGTGTTGCGTAATGTGGGTGTGCCGTTCGGGCATATTATTATCGCTATTCAGAGTTCTCTGAAGGGATTGCGTAAATTGTTGCTGAACGAGCCGGCTATTTACCGCGATCTGGACAATTGCTGGAGTGTGGTTGCTGAGGCTATTCAGACAATATTGCGCCGCGAGGCTTATCCGCACCCGTATGAGGCCTTGAAAGCGCTGACAAGAACTAATCAGACAATAACGGAAAGCTCTATTAAAGAGTTTATCGAAGGGCTGAATGTTAGTGAAGATATAAAGAAAGAATTAAGAGTGATAACTCCGCATACATATACGGGACTCTAAAAAAAACTCTGAAATACCGGCCGTGAGGCCTATGTTTAATTTTTATTCGAATAAAGTAATGAGTACAGAAAACGAAGAATGGCGTGACAACTCTAATGAAGAGAACACAGGCGCCGGCCGTGATGGTAACAGATCTTACAACAGAGAAGGTGGATATAATCGCCCTTCTTACAACAATCGTGAAGGTGGCGATCGTCCGTATCGTCCAAGATTCAATTCTAATGGTGAAGGCAGCGACCGCCCGCAACGTTCTTATGGTGACCGTCCGCAACGTCCTTCTTATAATCGTGAAGGCGGTGATCGCCCGTATCGTCCGCGTTTTAACAATAACAACGAGGGTGGTGACCGTCCGCAGCGCTCCTATGGTGATCGTCCTGCTTATGGTGACCGTCCGCAACGCCCTTCATATAATAACAATCGCGATGGCGGTGACCGTCCGTATCGTCCGCGTTTTAACAATAACAACGAAGGTGGCGACCGTCCACAGCGTTCTTATGGCGACCGTCCGCAACGTCCTTCTTATA
>OBYZ01000294.1_pt1 | contig 56553 bp, 47 predicted proteins | sample 1501501 | NCBI WGS metagenome assembly OBYZ01 (sample SAMEA2580213, study PRJEB22360) | human gut metagenome | biome: human gut; feature: human-associated habitat; material: faeces | place: Denmark | collected 2008/2010
ACTCCATACTCTTTACGAATATGGGAGGCTGTCAACAATTTTCTAAATTATAAAAATAAACATCAATTTATAACTTTTTATAATTTATTTGTAACTGTTAGTTACCTCCATGTTGATATAGCTTTTTTAACTCATTTGGAGCAAGCCATCTTTTCCCCATCCACTTTCTAAAATCTAAAAGCACTTGATTTTTATCAAGTTTAAAAGGAATAACTCCATCTGGAATTATAGTTTCTTCCTGTCTTTCTGCTAATACATAGCTAGAATCACAATAAGGACACTTTGCTGCTGTGTCATTTGGACCTATTTCTATTGAAGCACCACACCCACTACATTCCATTGTTTTACTTTCTTTTTCAGTAGCTTTTACAATTCTTTTAGAATCTAAGGTTAAATCATGCTCTACTATTGATGAAGTATCATTTTCTATTTGAATGCTTGTCTCACAGTTTGGACATTTAAGAGTTTGAGTTTTTACATCAAACTCCATTATTCCCCCACAATTTTCGCACCTATAAACCTTTTCATCTGACATAGTTTTTCCCCCCCCTTAAATCTAATTTATAATAAAGTCATAAATTAAGTCTTTTATATAAATTTAAACATAAAATCAATTTATGACTAAAATCATTAAATTAAACCTAATTGTTTTCTTAATTCATCTAAGCCATCATCTTCAGCTTTATTACTTGTATTTTGCTCTATTTGTTCCTTATTTTCTGTTATATTACTATTTAAAGAATCTTCATTTTTATCTAATTCCACTTTATTAACATTTTCAGCATTGTTATCTTCATAAAGTTCATCAAATATACTCATATCACTAATATCGCTATTTTTATAACTTCCATTATTAAGTTCAGCTAAGGCTTCTGCCTTAAATAAAGCTTTATCTGCATTTTTAGAAGCTTCATCTAGTTTAGTATTAACAGATGCACCTGATTTTGCTTGCATAAGCTTATTTTTTATTTCTTCTTTTTTAGCTTTAAGCTCATTTATATCATTTATAAGCTTTTCATCCATTTGAAGCATTTTTTTATTACTATCTGCTATTAAAGCATATTCCTTCTTTAAAACCTCTAGTTTCTTTTCTGCATCATTTTTTTGTTCCATAAATCTTTTAGCATCTCTTTCTTTATTAGATGCTAAAGATTTATCCACATACCTTTGAAATTTATCCACAGTATCTTCACATTCTAAAACTTCTCTCTTTTTTCTCTTTTCAAGAACATCTACAGCTTCCTTTTCTGCTTTTATTTCTCCTAATTGTGATTCTAATAAGGCTATATATTTATCTACATCCTTAAGTGGATTTTTTGACTTACTTAATAAAGAATTTACTTTACATGACATTATATTGCCAAATCTTTTTAAAACTCCCACAAAATTCACCCTCTTTTAAAAATTACTTTATTTTATTATATCCTATAACTCACATAATTTCCATTTAAAATTTAATATGTATATTTTATATAATATTTATTAGAGTCTATTTTTTCTTTTTTCCAGTAACTATTAAAACAATAAGAAGAAGTCCCATTATTACAACTCCTACTAAGGGAGAGTATCTGTCAAATAATATTCTATACTGAGATTCTGACAATTTTTTAGGTTTATCTTCTTTATTAGCAGTAACAGTTTCATTACTTACTGTTTGATTATTATTTTCTTCATCATCTTTTTCTCTTTCACAATAAACAACATATCTTTTATAATTTTTTGTATAAGGATGACATGTTATTAAAGTTACCATATCCTTTCCTGATTGTATAAGAACTTCTTGAGAATCTGATGGATTAATTATTTTTATATTAGAAACACGATATTTTAAAGTTTCCCAAAGATTTTTAATTATAACCTCATCACCAATTTCCATAATCTCAATATCACAAAACATAGGAATTCCCTTATATCCTCTATGAGCAGCTATTACACAATTAGTATTCTCTCCACCAATAGGCAGAGAAGTTTGACTCATATGAACAGCACCCTTTGCCATATTATCTGAATTTGCACCTAAATATATTGGAAGCTCTATTTCCATATGAGGAACTATAATATAACCAATTATATTATTATCTACTCCATACTTTGTTAAATCAAAACTACTTTGCTCATAAGACCAAGGGTCTTTTAAATCTGATTGTTTATCTTTATAAATCTTTTCATTATAAGCTTTCATATCACTATACAACTTATTTAAAGGACTATCTTCTTCCTTAGATTCCTCTTGAAGCTTTTCTACTGTTTTCTCAAAATTCTTTTTAGTTTCATTAACTTCTATTTTATTCTCATATTTATTTACCAAAGGATAGAGAAAAAGAACCAGCCCTATTATAAACATTAAGCTTACAAAAATTAATTTTAATTTTTGCTTCATTACTTCTTCCTTCTTCCTTTCTTTTTAATAAGTACAATTATTATAAATATTACTCCTAATATTGATAATCCACCTAATCCAACTGCTAATGCCTTAAAGTATTCATCACGCCAAGTACTCTTTACCTTTGAATTTTCTTCATTCTTAGCTTCTTTTTCAACATCTTCTGTATAAGGAATTCTAGTTCCACGAACTAAAAGACGATGTGAATTTATTCCATAAGGAGTACAAGTTACTAAAGTAACATAATCTTCTCCAGACTTTATAACTAAATCAGAGGTTTCACTAGGCTCTACTATCTTTATTTGGTCAATCTTATAAGCTAATTTTTCACCTAATACTTCTATAAAAAATAATTCCCCTTCCTCAAGTTTATCTAAATCAGTAAATAATTTAGCAGAAGAAAGACCAGTATGACCTGATAATACAGCATGAGTTCCTTCTCCACCTATTGGAAAAGATGTATTTTGTAAATGCCCTACACCTCTTTTTAATACATCTTCAGAAGTACCATGATATATAGGAAGACTAACATTTATTTTAGGAATTTTAATATACCCTATTATATTATCATTACCTATATTTAAAATATTATAATAATCAGAGTTTTCTTCAAGTTTCTTTTGAGCCTCTGGGTCAAAAGGGTCTGTTATTATCATATTTCCTGTTAACATTTTATTATAACCTTCAGCCTTTTCTCTTTCCTTCTCTAAAGTATCATCTGGCATAGATTCAACAGTTTTATTATATTCATCAATAATATTTCCTTGATGATGCTCTATATATAAATTACTAATTATAGGATACAACATAATCCCTAAACCTATAATAAATATTAAACCAATAAAAATCTTTGGCAACTTTTTTTTCATTCTCAAAAATTCTCCTTGCAAAAAAAATAAGGGATAAGGTAAACCCTATCCCCCTATTTTTATTATTTTAAACTTTTTATTAGCTTAGTTTTCTTCTTTTTTCTTAGTAACTGCAACTGCTGTTACTGCTCCAGCCATAAGAACTAAACCTCCAATTGTGAACATCCAAGTACCAGCTCCACCAGTCTTTGGTAATTCAACACCCTTTACGTTTCCTACAACAGCTAATCCTAATTTGTCAAGATTATATTCATCAGTAAGAGATGTTCCATTTACAGCTGTTACAGTACCATTTCCTGCTTCATCATTTTTAACTACAAATGATATTGTGTTTGCTCCTTCTGTATCTCCTACAACACTTATTGTATACTTAGCTTGTCCTGTTAATTTATCATTATCTGTAGTTGGATTACCTTCTTTATCTAATCCTTCAATTACAACTTTAAGTACTTTTTCAGATTTTACATATCCGCTTGGTGCAGCAATTTCTTTGATATAGTAAGTTCCTGCATCTAATCCAATAAATTGTTGATATCCATTGTTTGCTGTTACAGTTTCAAGTTTACCATCTGTATATGCTTCTGTGCAATCTTCATCTTTGTATATTCCGAATTGTGCTCCAGCTAATGCTGTTTTTTTATCATTTTGGTCTACCTTCTTAACAGCAATACCATAAGTATAAGTTCTAACTTGAGGTGTATCTGTATCTGCAGTTGTAGTAGATGTACTTATAGTATTTGAATTATTTGTATATACTAACTTAACATCATTTGGGTTCCCACCTTCACCAATAACAGCATCTTCATTTAATGTTGCAGAATAATCAAGAACTACTTTGTCCGCATCTTTAATGCTATCATATACAAAATCAAATGTTATTATAGTATTTCCTTTAGTATCTGTAGTAGTAGCTACTTTATAGTCAGTACCTTTTGTTAATGTTTTTTCTCCTGCTTTAATAGTAACATTATCATCATAAGTTAATCCCTTACTTAATGTATCAACTATCTTATATGTTATACCTGTTGCATTAGTTGAATACTTAGTTACATCTGATGTTACTTGATATTTTACATGTTGACCAATGCTTACATCATTTTGATCAAATGGATTACTATTTTCTATAATCTTTTTAGTAACATCTGGATATCCTCCTTTAGGATCTACTTTAGTATTGTAAATATAGTTATCCCCTGATTTTTGAGGAAGGTCAACTAAAATTGGAAGACTTGGTACCCAAGCATCTGCACTATCTGAACCAGTTTGAACAATAACATAGTATCCTGGAGCTAGTGTTTGAGCAGTATTCACATTAAATACTGTACCTACTACACCTTGTTCTTTTACTACTTTTTCTACTGCTTGAGCAAATTCTTTTGCATCTGCACTATTGCTTGTAATTTCAGTTGATCCTTTCTTTATAGAACCACCTTCAGTTAATGAATAAGTTCCAGTAAATAAAGATGCGAACTTAGCTTCTGGTGTATATTTATATACTGTACCAGATACTTGAGCATCTAAAACTTTATAAGCTGTGTATTTAGCCTTGCTGTTATATCCATTATCATTTATTGTTATTGTAGCATTTCCAGCTTTGATTCCTTCTGCTACTGAACCTGTGCTAGTAAATGTAGTATATTGTTGTCCTGCTACTGGTGCTGCAAAGGCAACTGTTGAAGTTAATAATCCTGTCATTACCATTGAACTTATTCCAAGTGCAATAGCTTTTCTTAAATTTTTTGTTTTCATATCTTTTTCCTCCATTTTCTATTGCTCTAAATTTTATTTATTGTTATAAAAGAAAATTCTTTCATAATTAACTTACTATAAATAGTTTATCATTTTTTTCCACTTTTTTCAATGTTTTTTTCGATTTTCTACTTTTTTTAATGATTTATTTACTTTTTTCTATAAAATCATTACTTTTATGGTAAACTTTCGCTATTTATGTAGTTGACCAGTTATATGGTAAAACACCATATAAACTAAATCAACATATTTTTACTTATTAATTAATCTTTTTATCTTTATTTAACTTATAAAGTACAAATGCTCCTGATACCATAACAAGAATTGTACCAATTGCTAAGTATAAACTTATTCCTTTTAAACCTGCTCTTGGAAGTACTGCTCCTTTAGGATTTAATACCTTTAAGGTAATATCTGCTTTTTCTCCTCCTGTTACAGCAACCTTTCCATCTACAATATCTCCTTCCTTATATTCATAAGGAATTGTTATTTTAAATGGCTTGTCTAATTTTATATAACCTGATGGTGCTTCAACTTCTGTTATTAAATAAGTACCATTTGGTAAATTATCAAATTTAATAACTCCATTACTAGTGCTACCTGTACTTTCTGTAAAGCTTGTTGTATCAAAATCACTATCAACTATAGCATCAACATCTTTATCCTTTGATGTATCATTTAATTTCTGTATTTTAAATTTAGTAGAAGATGCTGTAATAGTTTCTTCTGTTTCTGAATCAGCTTTAACTATTGTAATTGAACCTACTTTTTTATTTGTAATATTAAGATTTCCATCAGAGTCAGTTGAATATTCTGGTTTATATCCACTTTCATTAACTGGTTTATCTCCAACTTTAACTTCAACTACTCTATATTCATATTCCACTTTAGGATTAGCTTTATAATCTACATATTTAGGAAGTGCTGAATAACCATATTCCCAATTATCAGATATACGAACTATTTTATCTTTAATATCATTGTTTTCTTTGTCCTTAGCTATTTCCCAAGTTGAATCATCAGCACCCTTTTGTTTTCTTTCAAGTCTAATTGTAATTTCTTTAGGTTTATTAATTTCATCTTCATTTCCTTCCCAATATTTTTTACCTTTTACTTCAGTAGTAGGGAATTCAATATTTTTAAATTCAAGATTTTTATCTTCATCTGCAACAATTGTACCACTTGCAGTATAATTTACTAAATCTATAATAGTATCATCACTTTCTGGACTTTGAGTAACTTCCTTTAATGTAAACTCATCTCCATTTTCTTTTATTTCTTGTACTACATAATAAGTTCCCGCTGGAATTCCTTCAATAGTTACTTCATTAGGAATTTCATCAGTTGAAGAATGACTAGGATTTAAGGAAACAGTTTTTTCTATTACATCTTCACCCTCTAATCCCATTCCAGCTACATTACTAAAGGTTATCTTAAATTTATAAGTTTTATCAACAATATCACCTTCAGCCATTGATTTTTTAATTTTAAGATTTCCTACTTTCAATTTATTATTAAATAAAACTTTTAAATTAAGATTCAAGTTTTCATTATCTGGTGAATCATATCTATAAAATGCAATTGAATCATTGGGTTGTGTAATACCAGAAACTGCATTTTTAACCAATCTTCCATCACCTGAATTAGTGCCTGAAACTTTAGTAACTGAATTTTTATTTTGAGTTTGTTTAACATTCTCTGTTTCTTTTTTTAAGTCATTTGTTGATATTTCTTTTCCATCATCATATATAGTCCAAGTAGTTTCAAATATATTAGAATCTACTCCTATTTCATTAACTGATATGTAACTTCCTTTTCTAAATTGATCACGGAAATTTGCTGTTTCTTTATCTTTAAGAGAAAGTGAACCATTACTTACTTCTTTATATCCATCTTTTCCTATAATGGAATATATTGCTCCATTTGCAGGCATAAGGGTTTTTGTATTATTTGAGCCATAATCTTTTATCTTTGAAGGATCTGTTTCAAATGCATTTACAGTTCCATCACTTATATCTGTTGTTTTATTAAAAATAAATGGTGATATATATATTGTTACATCATTCCAATAGGCAAATTGAACTTCTTTTACATTAGAGAAGTCAAATCCTTTTGTAGAACCTTCATGTATAATAGAAGTTTTTAACTTATTTAAATCTACTTTAATAGTTTTCCATGAGTTTTTTCCGATGCTTGTATTACTATTGTCATAGGCAAATTCATTAGTAATCCATGCTCCAATTCTTGTTCCATCTCCATCTACTAATGCTATAAAAGGTACCGAACCTTGATCATCATTACTACTCTCATTAAATACATCAAAAGATAGATAATCTGATATCTTACTAAAATCTAAATTTTTTGATGTATTTTGTATTTTTACAAGTCTTTTATCTGTTACAGATTGTCCATCAGTAGCTTTTTTCTTTAAAGGTGCATACCATGATATTACAGTTTTACCATTTTTAGTGGTTATGCTAGATTTTACATCATTCACTGTAGATATTGTATTATTATTTGTATATTCATTAAATGTTCTTTGTTTTTCTGTAGTATCAGAAGTAGAACCAGTATATTCTTTTCCATCTGTTGCTAAATTTGATATTGAAAAATCAAAACTTTTTGTTTTTAAATTATTCATTGCATTTTCAAATATTGAATCAACAGTTGGTATTTCTACTGTTTTTTCTACTTCGAAGCTATTATGTTTTGGAAAATTAAATGTAATTTTCATATTAGATTCCCAAAGACCACGTTCCATATAAAACATTGTTAATGTATGCTCTTTAGTATTACTTCCTTCTAATTCAAAAGTTGTTACTTTATCTTTTTCTGTACCATTTGCAGTTTTAACTCCACTTACAGTTGCTGTTTTAGTTTTTGATGTTCCACCAAAATTAATTTTTCCAGAAACTGCACCATGTCCTCCACCAATATCTAGTGCTAATTTTCCATCAATAAATACCCAAACATCATCATCACCAGAGAAATTAAATTCAATATCTTTTTTTTCTCCATTAGTAGCAATAATTTGTCCATCTTCTGTTAATGTAAATTGAATGTCAAAACGAGTTCCAAATCCATAATTTAATTTAGCAACATTTCCACTATCCTCTTTATCATTAAATGGAAAATAATTTGAAACTTTTGTAGGTGCATCATTAGTAAATCCCATAACAGCATTACTTTCACCAACTCTGTCCATAAAATATTGAGATGTGGAACTATCTTGTTTTAATCTTAAAGTTTGACTAGAATCTGCACTATTAAATTCCCAATATCCTTCACTATTTAATTTAAAAGGAAATGCAACATTTTTATACACATTACCTAAATTAACACTTTTAGAGTTATCTCCCCTTAAAAAGCTTTCACTAAAATAAGGTGCTTCTACAGTAGTACCATTACTACTTTTTATTGTTAAATTATTATTAGTAAGTGTATTATTAACTAAGCCTTGAACTGCTGCTGAAGTTTCATGTTTTGTACTGTCATCTATATCTATAGCACAATTACTGCAATTTAATCTCCATTCAGAGTTATTATTATTATAAAAATTATTTACACTACTTTTAGTTACATTACTTCCATTATTTGAATTGTTACTATATCCATAAAGATTAAGTTCCGTAGCTATATTATGATATAATGTACCCTCTTCTGAATGTTTTGATTGGAAATGGCCAAAATAAATAGGATTTTCTATTGAATTATTTTTATAATAGTCACTTAAAGCTAAATCAAAAATTCTTTCTGGCATATATAATGTATTATAATATCTTACATCTTGTCTATACTTTGTTTGTCCATTATCTACATAGCTAACTGTGTTCTCTCCTCTTGATATATTACTTCTATCCTTACCTGCCATTAATTCATAATCTGAATAATAATCATATATTGTTGAATTAACATAATAAAGGCTATTATCTTGCGTAAATGTTCCTTTTGGTATATCTTGACTATTATCACCATTACTAATAGTAGATTTATTATCAAACCCTATTCTTGTTCCTAATTTATAAGTATAAGTATTATCTTTTTCACTAGCTTTATTATCATCAAAGCCATTTGCATTTACTATTGGGTAAAATATTTTTCCTTTTATTCCATTATTATTGGTATTGTCATTAATAAATTCTGTATTTCCATTAATATATTCTGTTCTACAGAATTCTTTGTTATTTTTCAATGTCCAAGCATCATTTGTATCTCCATACTTTCCTGCATAAAGAAAAATTATTCCAGTTGATAAATTATAATTTTGTGCATTCCAATAAACATAATATCTATTATTATATTTTCCAACTCCAGTTGGAGCATATTCTTTTCCATCACTTGCAACATGTAACCTAACATTATTTCTTCCAGCACTTGCCCAATTACAAGTTTCAATCATATCTGTTACATCTAAATATATATAATTAGAATTAATGTTAGTTAAAGTTTCTGAATATACTTCTTTTTTATTTAACACATACTGTTCTGTAATTGGAGTATCTTTTTTATCAGTAGCTGTTATCTTTGTCATTGATACAGAATCCCAATAAAATATATTTCCCTTAGCTTCACTTATGCTTATATTTATAACATCTGTTCTTGTATAATCATTAAAAGCAACTATATTCCAAATATCATCATCACCTTTATTACTAACACCACAAGTAAAAAGGAAACTCCTATCATCATTAAGTGAATCCCAATACAGATACTTTACTCCTCCAATTTCAGTAATTCCACTCATCTTCCTAAAGCCATTGTTTTCAGACCATAACCTTACACTATCACAGTTATTATTAAATGAATAACCATAATTTTTGCTCATGCTTCTTGCATCTAAATATATACGATCACTTCGAAATGATTCTTCACCAACAGCTTCAATAGGTTTTATTGGTAACAATACCAAGCACATAAGCAAAATCATAACCAAAGAAAGGGCCTGTTTAAAACCTTTTAGTTTAAAAAACTTCTTTCTTTGATTTCTCATAAAAACATTTTTCTTTTTTCTCATTCTCAATCTTCTCCCCTTTCTTAATAGATTATGTTTATTAACTATAAAAAAATATTCCTTTTAAATTAAATAAAATCCAAATAGTTACATATTTAGATTACACCATAAGAATATCATAAAATCATACTTTATTCAAGTAAATTACATTTTTTTATTAAATCTTTATAATTTAATTTTTATATTTTGTAACTTTATGTAGTTTTATTGTTAATTTATTAACAGTATCTATAAAATTTAAATACTTTAATTAAAAATAGTAGTTTTATTTTTTCTCTCTTTTTACACAAATATATAAAAGCTTTAGCAGGTCCTATAGGAGAGATTGGAATTTGGATTGCAATTCCTATTGGTTGGCTATTAGCTGATTTAATTGGTTATGGATATTATTTTATAAAAAGAAAAAGCTTACTAATAGAATCTATACAAAATTAAAAAAACATAGTGAATATATAGTTTCCTATAAAATAAAAAAGAGCCTATTAATTGGCTCTTTCATAATCAATAACATAATTATCTTCAGTTTTTCCTAATAATCTATCTCTTTTTTCTCCAAAAGCTTTATTTATTATACCTACAAAAACACCTACAAGAATTGCAGCAATTATTGTACCTGCTCCAACACTTCCAAGAGTTTTTATTGCAATAATGCAAGTTATTGTAGAAATCACTACCATAGTACAGTCAAAACCTATTTTAACCTTAGAAAATTCAATACCTGTAATATCCGAAACAGCTTGCATTGCTCCTTCCCCTGCAAGAGGAATTAAGTTTGCTGGAAGATATAAAAATATTCCTACTGCAACAAAAATAGTACTACTTAATACCATTAAAACACGAATAACTAAATTATCTGGTGTAGGAAGGAATGCTACCATATAGTTACAAAATGTTGTGAAATAACCAAATATAATACCTACAAACACTTGAAGAAAATTTATTGGTCTAAATTTTTTTCTTAAAAGCAATATTTGTATTATAACAAGTACCACATGAAACAAAATAGTTGCCTTTCCCATTTCAATTCCCCATACACAGGTCATAGTATATGGAATAGAACTAACAGGTGAAACACCTAAATTTGACTTTACTGAAATTGCAATTCCAATTGTCATAATAAAAAGTCCAATGAAATACATTAAAGTTCTTACTTTTAAATTTTTCACTTTTTTACACACTCTCTTCTGTCTATCATATTTTTATATACCCTATCAAGGAAATCTTGTAATAGTTCTTTTTCATCTTCTGTAAATCCAGTAAGGGCTTGAGATTCAATTTGAGCAAATTCTTTTACCAAACGAGATACATACTTTTTTCCTACCTCTGTAAGATAAACACGACTGTTTCTTCGATTTCCATTATCCATTTTCCTTTGGATATAACCTTTATTTTCCATACCATTAAGAATAACAGTAAGAGAAGCAGGTTCTATATGACAAGCAATAGCAATGTCTTTTTGGATTGCTCCATCATGATTTTTTAAATAATCTAATATTTTTGGTTGCCCTGATGTAAGACCTGTATCTTTCACACTATTAACAAGTGCCTTTTGAAACATAAAATGGTCAGCCATCAAAAGATAATGAAGTGATTCTATCATATTACCTCTCCTTAATTAGGTTTCAAATAATTAGAAATCTAATTATTTGATTTCTAATCAATTATAGAACTTAATAAAGAAAATGTCAAACAACTTTAATATCTTTACATCTTCTTTGCATGTAACACTATTCTATATCTGTTATTATTTGCACAAGTTGATAAAGTTAAGATATTATCTTCCTTTGAAACATCTATATCAAATTTTTTTATACTTCTATTCTTTATAGTGTTTACAAATTGTTCAAATTCATTGTCATTGCTAAACTCTGTCTTTATATAATAATCTTCACTTTCTATTTTATAAATTGAAAAAACTTTATAAATACATTTTTCATTTTCAGTATATAAAGTAATATTGGTATTTTCTTCATTTTCATACCAGTCAGAATTTAAGATATTTTTTAAACTTCCAAACATTGAGCCATCTCTCATATTATGACCATAAATTATGATATTTTTATCTGTATTATCAAACTTATTTCTATAATCTGCAAAAATCCACCCTGCTAAATTTTCACTTTTATCGAAACTATGATTTAAATAGAAATTATTATTATCTGCTTTTACTACTGGATATTCAATATTTGTATTGTTTACTTTAATCCAGGCAACAGTTTCTTTATTCTGTTCTTTTAGTTTATTAAAGTCTATTGTATATTCTTCTTTGTATTCATTTTTGTCTTCATTTTTATCTTCAACTGCTACTATCTCTTTTATCTGTTCTACTATTTCCTTGTTACTTGTCTTATCTTTATACCATTTATAAATTTTAATTCCAGAATATATTAATATAAAAAGTAAAATCATATAAACAATAAGATTAAAAATGACTTCTTTATATTTTTTATTCTTCTTTCTCATTATTTACATTATCCTTTCATATATAAAGACTAGCCAATAGTAGCTAGTCTTTATATATTTTGTTGCATTATTTTTTTAATTTTTTTCTATTTACTACTGTTAATGCACCAATAGCTGTTATAGAAGTTACAAATAAAATTATACTTGTCATAATATTATCTGCTGTTTTTGGATTTTTTGTTTCATTTTTAGTTTTTTTAGATTTTTCTTTAACATTTGTTGCTACAGTTTTGCTTGTCCTAATATTATCTGTTGTTTTTGAATTATTTGTTTCATTATTAATTTTTTCAGGTTCTTTTTCAACATTTGTAGCTACAATTCCATATTGACTTAAATGAGATGTTTCAAATACTATATAACCATTTTCTACTGTTGCAGGTATTCTTTCTTTTATTTCATCATTTAAAATATAAACTACCTCATATTTGTTATATCCTTTTAAATCTTCTGGCATTGCAATTCTAATTTTCATTTTATTATCACTAATTTTTACAACATCATTGCCATCTAGCACATTCATGTCTACTATAAATTTAACATTCTTATCTAATAATTCTTTTTTGATTCCTATTTTTTGAACATCTAATTTATAATCTTTGCTTATTCCATTTGTAAATTGAATATTTGTTTTTATTTCTCCTGTACTTTGAATTTCTTTTACTGTGTCTTCTGTAGGCTTAGTTGGCTCATCTGGTGTTGTTGGTGTTTCTGGGTTTTTAGTCCAAGTAGCATATAATGTTAAATTTTTATATCTTTCATATCCACTATCTTCTTGTATTAATGTATCTCTTTCAACAGTTGAATCCCATGTATTATCTTTATCCCATAATCTCCAATATATATAAGTATGATTTTTTCCACTTCCATCACTTTTTGTATTCCAACCATTAAAACTATATCCTTCTCTTACAGGTATATATGGCAAAAGTGACATAGCAGTTCCAGAATTTCCACCACCTAAATAGTCATATTTATTAGATGATTTACCATCAATAGTTCCACCATTAGCATTTAAAACTAATACAATACCATCTCCAACAAAAGTATCTTGAGTGTATGTAGCAGTTACATCAACTACATCAGTATTTGCAAAAGCACTAGAATCAATAGAAGTTACAAATTTTCCATTTAAATCCCATCCTTTAAAAGTACACCCTTCTCTTACAGGGATATATTTTGTTAAGTCAACTGTTTTAAATTCTGTTGATTCGCTGATTAATCTTAAATTTGCTTTGCTACCATTTATTGCACCTGCAAATGGATCAAGTGTTAAATAATATTTACCAGTTCCTTGTAAAGGTTTATCTGAAAACTCAGCCCAAAGAACTAAACCATTTGTATAAGGTACACCATTAAATTCCCCTGACCACTTAAAGTCTGCTATTGCTAATTCTTCATCAGCCTTCTCACCACCAAATTTTGCCCAATGAGAAAATTCATTTTTTCCATTGAAAGGAACAATTCCTGCTGTTAGTTCTGATAATTTAACTGTTGTTTCCCCATCTTCAACATTAAACTTTATAATTTTTCCATACTCACCATCAATATCTCCATCCATAACATTTAGTATCAAAGAATACTGTCCATCATCACTAATTGTTGCAGCATTTACTCTGTTTGAAAAACTAAACAAACCTATACTGATTAAAATAATTGTTAAAAGCATTAAATTTTTTTTAATTTTCATTTTCTTCCCCTCCTAACATTTTCTTAATTTATTTTACCATAATTATCTATTTATTTTGTATTTTTTGCCAAAGTTTCATTGCCAATTTGGCGATTGTTTCTCCTATACTTTTATGATATATTGTAATTAAATTTGAATTATAAATATGGAGGCTTCTTATGACTTTTTGTGAACAATTAAATAAATATATAGAACAAATTGGATGTTCTTCTCAAGAACTAGTAAATGCTTCTGGCTTAACCTCTTCTGTTATTAGTCGTTACCGTAGAGGCGATAGAAGTCCTAACATAAGAAGTAAACAATTAGGACAATTGGTAGATGGTTTATATAAACTTTCTATTCACAAAGAATTAAATATAACAAGAGAGGAATTTTATATTACCTTATCTAATACTTTAAATGATATTTCTATTGATTTTGAACAATTAAGTAAAAATTTTAATGAACTTGTTACAACATTAAATGTTAATATGGCTGAGTTATCTCGTTTTAGTTCTTATGATTCTTCACTACTTTCTAAAATTCGTACTGGAAATAGGAATCCATCAAAGCCTAAAGATTTTATTGAAACTGTTTGTAATTTTATTGTGAAAAAATACAAATCAGAAGATGATAAAAAAACAGTAGCTCTTCTTATTGGTTCTCCTTTAAAAGAATTAAAAGATAGCTCTATCTATTATAATAAGTTATTAGACTGGTTTTCTACTAATCCAAGTGAATCTCATAATTATATAAATGATTTTTTGAGTAATTTAGATAGCTTTGACCTAAGTGAATATATAAAAGCTATACAATTTGATAAAATAAAAGTCCCTATTATTCCTTTTTATAAGGCTATTTCTAAAACATACTATGGTATAGAAGAAATGAAAAAAGGGGAACTGGATTTTTTTAAAGCAACTGTTCTTTCAAAGAATAATGATGCCGTTTTTATGTGTAGTGATATGCCTATGGCAGATATGGCACAAGATGTGGAGTTCGGTAAAAAATGGATGTGTGCTATTGCTATAATGCTAAAAAAAGGCTTTCACTTAAACATTATTCATAACCTTAATAGACCATTTAATGAAATGATGTTAGGATTAGAAAGCTGGTTACCAATTTATATGACAGGGCAAGTTTCTCCTTACTTTTTTAAAGGATTACAGGATAATATATATTGTCATTTTAATTATGTATCTGGAACTGTTGCTCTATTTGGAGAATGTATCAATGGCTATCATGATAAAGGTAAATATACTTTAACTACTAATAAAACTGATATTTCATATTATAAAACAAAAGCAAAGTGCTTATTAAGCAAAGCTACACCTCTTATGGAAATATATAAAGAAGATTCTAAAAATGCTTATGCTGCATTTTTATCTTCAAGTGTAAAAATCAAAGCTAATCGTAGAAGAATTTTATCTTCTTTACCAATTCATACTATTTCTGATGATTTGCTTTTAAGAATATTAAAACATAATCACATTTCAGATGAAGATATTGAAAAAATAAAAGAATCAGTAGATATGCAAAGAAATATATTAAAAAACACCATGGAAAACAATATTGTTGAAGATGAAATATCAAAGCTTTCAAGAGAAGAATTTAAAACATCTCCTCTTTCACTTTTTCTTGCAGATAACTTTTATGAAAAAAAGATTTATTATACCTATGAGGAATACCTAGAACATCTAAATCTAACTAAAAAATACGAAAAAAATAATACAAATTATAAGTTAAGTGTAAATAATAATACTACATTTAAAAATATACAGATTTTAATATGTGAGAAAAACTTAGTTATGATTTCAAAGGCTAATAGCCCTTCTATTCATTTTGTAATTCATCATCCAAAACTACGAAATGCAATTGAAAATTTTATTCCACCTATTGTTGAATAAAGTATTTATACTAATAAAGAACTACCATTTAAAGTAGTTCTTTATTAATAGTTTAAAAAATGCAAATTGTAATTTATCTATTAAAACTATTTTCATAAAAAAAAGATTTAAACGCTATCCAAGGTATAATCATCCACTTTTCATTTGGATAAAAGTACCACCGTCTCCACATGACTAGTTTGTGGAAACATATCCACAGGCTGAACCTTTATTGTTTTATATCCTTTTTCTTCTAAGATTTTTAAATCTCTTGCTAATGTACTAGGGTCACAGGATACATAAACTATTTTTTCTGGTTTTGTTTCTCCTATAGCATTTAGTAGTTTTATGTCACAGCCTTTTCTTGGTGGGTCTACTACTATTACATCAGCTTTAATTCCTTCATTTATAAGTTTAGGAATTATTTCTTCAGATTTACCAACAAAAAATTCTGCATTTTCCACATTGTTTAATTTTGCATTTTCTTTTGCATTTATAATTGCTGGCTCTATTATTTCTACTCCATAAACTTTTTTAGCCTTTTGGGATAAAAATAATGTTATTGTTCCTGTTCCACAATAAGCATCAAAAACTGTTTCATTTCCTGTTAAAGAAGCATATTCTAAAGCTTTATTATAAAGAATTTCTGTTTGTATTGGATTTACTTGAAAGAATGATAATGGTGATATATTAAATTTAAAGTTTCCTATATAATCTTGTATAACATCTTCTCCATATAAAGTTATACATTTTTCTCCTAAAATAACATTTGTATTTTTTGAGTTTACATTAAGTACTATACTCTTTATTCCTTCTATATTTTTAACTATTTCTTCTTTAAATTCATTTATAAAAGGAACTTTTTCTTTTGTAGCTACTAATACCACCATTACTTCTTTTGTTTTAAAGGCTTTTCTTATCATTATATGCCTTAAAATTCCATTAGAATTAAAGTTCCCATCTACTGTTGCAGGTTCTATATTATATTTATTTATCCATTCTCTTGTTATTTTAGCTACTTTATCTGCCACTTCATCTTGAATTAGACAACTGTCTATATTTATTATGTTATGGCTTCTTGGAGCATAAAACCCTATAACAACTTCTCCATTAACTTTTCCTATTGGAAGTTGAACTTTATTTCTATATCTATAAGGATTTTCTTCCATTCCAATTGGATAGTTTACTAATTCTTCTGAAAGTCCACCTATTTTTGATATACAGTCCTTTACCCTATTCCATTTAAAATCTAATTGTTTCTTATAACTCATATGTTGAATTGAACAGCCACCACATCTTTTATAATTATTGCATTTAGGTTCTTCTCTTCCTTCTGCTTTTTCAATTATTTCTAGTAGCTTTCCATAAGCATAGCTTTTTTTAACTTTTACTATCTTAACTTTTACCTTTTCACCACAAAGAGCACCTTCTATAAAAATTGGATATCCATCAATTTTAGCTATACCTTCCCCTTCATATCCTTCAGATATTATATTTAAAATATATTCTTTATTTTTTTCTACCATTTTCTAATCTCCATTTTAATATTTGTGTACTAATTATATCATATTTTATATTTTACTATAACATAATAAAAAGCACCTTTTCAGGTGCTAGTACAGAATCAGTTGCCACTTAATCCCATACTTAAATTATAACTTATTTTTATGAATATATACATATTTTTATTTATATTTTTCACAAATTTATAAACTTATTATTATGATTAAATTTTATTAACAATTTTTAAAAAATAATATAATTTTTAAAACAAAAAGAAGGCTATTAAAAGCCTTCTTTTTTAATATATAAAATAGATTATTCTACTACGCTAACCTTCATTAAGTTAGTAGCTCCCTTAGCAACAGGAACTCCAGCAGCCATAACTACTGTATCACCCTTCTTAACAAATCCAGCTTTTTCTGCTATTGAAACAGCCTTTTCCATCATTTCGTCTGTAGATTCCATCTTTTCTGCAACGATTGGATATACACCCCATGAGAATACTAACTTCTTAGCAACTTTTTCACATGGTGTAACAGCAACGATTGGACATTCTGGTCTACATTGAGATAATCTTTGAGCAGTTGCACCACTTTGAGTTGAAGAAATTATAGCTGAAGCTTGTAATTCAGCAGCTGCATTACAAGTAGCTCTTGAAATAACTCCTGCGATTGCTGGAATGTGCTTCTTAGCCTTAGAAACTGCAACATGGTAGTCTAAGTTCTTTTCAGTTTCTTCTGCTATCTTAGCCATAGTTCTAACAGCATTTACTGGATAGCTACCATTAGCACTTTCTCCTGATAACATTATAACGTCTGTTCCATCATATATAGCGTTAGCAACGTCTGAAACTTCTGCTCTTGTTGGTCTTGGGTTTCTTATCATAGAATCAAGCATTTGTGTAGCTGTTACAACTGGCTTACCAGCTTCGTTACACTTCTTGATTATCATTTTTTGTACTTGTGGTACATTTTCAACTGGGATTTCAACACCTAGGTCTCCTCTAGCAACCATTATCATATCTGATACTTCTAGTATTGAATCTATGTTATCAACACCTTCTTGGTTTTCTATCTTAGGACAAACAAGGATATGTTCTCCACCATTTTCTTTTAATACTTGTCTTATAGCTAATACGTCTTCTGCTTTTCTAACGAATGAAGCTGCTATCATAGTAACACCCATTTCGCATCCGAACTTAAGATCGTCTTTATCTTTTTCAGTTAAAGCTGGTAACTTAATTGAAACTCCTGGTACATTAACACCCTTGTGAGTTCCTACTAAACCAGTGTTTTGAACTTCACATAAAATCTTGTTTCCATCTATTGATTTAACTGTTAATCCAACTAAACCATCATCTATTAATATAGTGTTTCCTGGAACAACATCATTTGCAAGTCCTGCATATGTAACAGAACACTTAGTAGTATCTCCTACTACTTCTTCTCCAGCATATATTGTAAAGTCAGTTCCCTTTTGTAATTCAACCTTGTTTGGTTCGAATTTACCAGTTCTGATTTCTGGTCCCTTTGTATCTAATATTATAGCTATTTCTTTTCCTAATTTCTTAGCTGTATTTCTAACTAATTCAATTCTTCCACGATGTTCTTCATGATCTCCATGTGAAAAGTTGTGTCTTGATGCATTCATACCAGCTTCTATAAACTGAGTTATGATTTCTTCTGTTTCACTAGCTGGTCCTACTGTACATATCATTTTTGTCTTTTTCATGTAATTAACACTCCTCTTAATTTAATAATGTAAATTCTTTATATAAATATAATTTTTAACTTTTGACTATTTTGAAATAACAACAGAAAGGTCATAAAGTTCTTGACTAAACTTTCTTTCTACTGCTAAAGCTTCATCTATATCTTGATCTATTATCTTATTATCTCTTATTCCTATAACTCTTGAAGTTTTACCTTCCATTAATACTTCAACAGCTTTAACACCCATTCTTGAAGCTAACATTCTATCTTGAGCTGTTGGGCTTCCACCTCTTTGGATGTGACCTAAGATTGTAGCTCTTGTTTCAACTCCTGTTACACCTTCAACATATTCTGCAAGGTCATATGCTCCTCCAACACCTTCTGCTAGTATTACAAGATTGTGTCTCTTACCTTCATTTTTTCCTTCAAGTATTGTTCTGCATAATTGATCTTTGTCAAATGGTAATTCAGGCACGATAACAGCCTCAGCACCACCACATATTCCTGCGTATAATGCTAAGTCACCACAATTTCTACCCATTACTTCAACTATAGAAACTCTTTCATGTGAAGTTGAAGTATCTCTTATTTTATTTATTGCATCTACAATAGTATTTAATGCTGTATCAAAACCTATTGTGTAATCTGTATATGCTAAATCATTATCTATTGTTCCTGGTAATCCAACTGTCATTACACCTAACTTTGATAAAAGCTTAGCTCCTGTGAAAGAACCATCTCCACCTATTACTACTAATGCTTCAACTCCGTAAGCTTGTAATATCTTTACAGCTCTTTTTCTTACCTCTTCTTGTTTAAATTCTGGACATCTTGCAGTTCTAAGGATTGTACCACCTCTTTGGATTATGTCTGATACTGAAGATCTAGTCATAGGTGTTATATCTCCATCTAATAATCCACTATATCCTCTTTGAACTCCCATAACTTCAATTCCATTGCTTAAAGCAGTTCTTACAACAGCTCTTACTGCTGCGTTCATTCCTGGTGCATCTCCACCACTTGTTAAAATAGCTATTTTTTTCATTACTGTTCCTCCTCACACACCTATTGGACTATTACTTCGTCCTTATTTGTATGCTAAATTTAACCACTCACTAATAATAACCGTTTTTATTGTACAAAATTTGCAAGAATTTATCAATTGGTTTTTAACAACTTTTACGACTATTTTTCATATTTTAATCATTAAAAAGTTATTTCACTATTATTATACCCTAAAAAGGCTTAATTTTATAATAAAAAATAGTCTCTTTCTTACTTATTTATTTTTTTATATTTTTGTTACTTTTTTAATCCATTTTATTATTATACTTTATTTTTACGAATAAAAGCAACATTCTTTATATATATTATCATAATAAATATTAATTATCCATACATACTAAAGTTTTTTACTAATTTTTATCTAAAATTAACCCATTATTAAAAGTTGTATTTTAACTATTGGATATTATTCTTATATTTTCTTCTCCAAAAGATTTTTTTAATTCTTCAATTAGTTCTGAATTTGATTCTGTCCAAAATTCACTTGAAAGTCTATAAGACTTCTTTTCTTGTTTTACATATAAATATATTGGTGTATTTCCTTTCTTTGCCAATGTACAATTTTTCAATTTAAACTTTACATTATTTATATTATTTTTACTTTCAATTTGAATATAAATTTTATCTCCATTAACCTTTTCTAATCCACTTATAGATTCACATATAAGCTTTGGTGGCTCATCTTCTCTAATGCTTATTCTTCCTTTTATAACTACAAGTTTATCCTGTTCTATATTATTTCTAAATTTCTCTAAAATTTTAGGAAATACTATTATTTCTATTACTCCAGTTAAATCTTCTAGTTGTAAAAATGCCATTAAAGTATTGTTTTTTGTAACTTTTTGATTAACTGAATTTATTATTCCCCCAAGGATAACCCTATCATTATCCATAAATTTAGGTTCTTTATCTAAAATTCCTTTTTCTAAGTCCTTATGAGTTTCTTCCATTAATTCATAGGATTCATTTATTTCTTTTATTGTAGTTGAAGTTTGCATACTTAAACTTTTTTTATATTCATCTAAAGGATGACCAGATAAATATAAACCTGTCATTTCCTTTTCCATAGCAAGAAGATTTCCTTTTTTAAATTCTTTTATATTAGGATAATTTATTTTTGGTATGTCTATAGAATTTTCATCTAAATTAAATAAACTTATTTGACCTTCTATATTTCTTCTTCTCTCATTTGTTCTTCCATCCATAGCCTTTTCAAATACTGCAAGCATTTTTGACCTAAATACATTAAAACTATCCATAGCTCCAGCTTTAATAAGACTTTCAACAGCTCTTTTATTTACAGCTGAAGTATCTATTTTATCTATAAAATCCTCTAAAGAAGTAAATTTTCCTCTAGTTTCTCTAGTTTTTACTATAGAATCTATTACATTTATTCCAACATTTTTAATAGCTGCCATTCCAAAAATTATAATATCACCTTTAACTGTAAACTTTCCACGACTTTCATTTATATTAGGAGATATTACTTGTATTCCATTTTCTTCTGCAAACTTAATATAATGTGCCACCTTTTCACTAGTATCCATAACTGAATTAAGCATTGCTGCTATCATTTCTACTGGATAATACCTCATTAAGTAAGCTGTTTGATAACCAACAACTGCATAAGCTGCTGCATGAGATTTGTTGACATTTTGTTACTTTAAGGAATTTAAACCTTAAACTTTATATTTCTATAAAGATCGGACTATATCATTACCTTATATTAATAAGGTATAGGGCACTCGTGGATATTTCACCATATAACTTTTTACTTAGGCTAATTTATCTAGTCTCTGAACCTTTAACCTATTTCTAGGAAACTTGGCTGCGGATTGACCAATCCTTAAACTTTTTACCTCTTCTTAATTGATTAAATTAAGCCCCTAATTCTATTACTAGACTAAGTTGGTATTTAAGGCTCTAAGGTGTTTCCCGCAATTAACCCTATTTGCTTTGTAGCTCCTACCACAAAGGCACTCTTGATTTATATGAATGCATATGATGCGAAGTCCATCATTGTATCAAATATCTTGTTACCAATGGATTCGCTTATTCCATTTCTCACACAGCCTGGAACTTGAACATTTCCTTCTTCATCTATAATTCCATAAATAAAGTTTTTTCGTTCTTCTTCCATTACTTCATGTTTTTTCTTGGACATGGCTCTTCTTACCATATCACTCCTTCCTAGGGAATATCCTGCTAATTTTCTAACTATTTCCATTACCTGTTCTTGATAAACCATTACGCCATATGTAACATCAAGTATATCCTGTAATTCAGGTGTATCATACTTTACCTTATCTGGATTATTTTTTCCTTCTATATATCTTGGAATTTCTCCCATAGGACCTGGTCTATATAAAGATATTCCAGCTATTATATCTTCTAAACTATCTGGCTTTAATTCTTTCATAAAGGAAGTCATTCCTGGAGATTCTAACTGAAATACTCCAGCTGTGTGTCCTTCTCCTATCATTTTATAAACTTCTTTATCATCAAAGCCTATTTTATCTAAATCTATTTTTATATTTCTATTTTCTTTAATCATCTTTACAGCATCATTCATAACTGTTAAAGTTCTTAATCCAAGAAAATCCATTTTTAAAAGTCCAAGCTCCTCTAGGGTTGTCATATCAAATTGTGTTACAATCATATCTTCATTTTTTTGAAGAGGTACATACTCTACTAAGGCCTTAGATGCTATAACAACTCCTGCTGCATGGGTTGAAGAATGTCTTGGAAGTCCTTCTAAGTTTTTGCTTATATCAATTAATTCTTTTACTCTTTCTTCTTCCTCATAAGCTTTCTTAAGCTCTGGATTCATCTCTAAAGCTTTATCTATTGTAATTTTTAATACATTTGGAATCATCTTTGCTATTCTATCAACTTCTGCATAACTATAATCCATAGCTCTTCCAACATCTCTTATACACATTTTAGGAGCCATAGTTCCAAATGTTATTATTTGTGAAACATTATTTTCACCATATTTCTCTACAACATAATCTATAACTTCTTGCCTGCGTTCATAATCAAAGTCTGAATCAATATCAGGCATACTTACTCTTTCAGGATTTAAGAACATTTATTATTATCCATAGACTCTTTATTCTATGTTCTGGAGGTTTCCCTCATTTTCATCAGATAGTCATTTCTATCTCAGTTTGGACTATATCATCATATTGAATAAGCATATGTTTATTCAATAAGTTGGGCACTCGTGGAGAAGATTATTGATTAGCTACTCACTTCTCTAGTCTCTGAACCTTTCTGGTACATATTATGCTATTTCCAGACTTGGCTGCTGATTAGCATGCTTTTTTAAGTTTAGCCTTCCAGCAATTCACCCAATTTAAACAGCGCATCTTAAATTTACGCTCAAATAGTAAGCTATATTTTATAGGATCAATTTTTGTTATTCCTAGGGTATAGGCAACTATAGAACCAGCTCCTGAGCCTCTTCCTGGGCCTGTTGGTATTCCTTTTTCCTTTGCAAATCTTATAAAGTCCCAAACAATTAAGAAATAATCAACATATCCCATCTGTTTTATTATTCCAAGTTCATATTCTAGTCTGTCTATATATTCTTTTCCTTTACCCTCTATAGATGAAATTTCATCATAATCAAAAGGTCTTCCCCTTAAATTTTTAAATTCTTCATATTTTTCAATAAGACCTTTATAGCATTTTTCTCTTAAATAATCATAAGCTTCTCTTCCTTCTGGTAATGGGAATTTAGGAAGTTTTGATTCATGAAACTTATAATCAAAATTACATTCTTCTGCAATTTTAACTGTATTCTCTAAAGCTTCTGGAATATATGAAAACATATCCCACATTTCTTCTGGAGATTTTAAATAAAATGTTTCTGAAGGATATCTCATTCTATTTTCATCATTTATTGTTTTTCCAGTTTGAATACATAATAAAATATCATGTGCCTTTGCATCCTCTTTTTTTACATAATGAACATCGTTAGTTGCTACAAGAGGAATATCAAGTTCTTTAGATAACTTAATGTTAAATTCATTAACCTTTCTATTTTCTTCAAGACCATGATTTTGAAGTTCTAAATAAAAGCCATCTTTAAAAATATCTTTGTATAACAAAGCTATTTCTCTTGCCTTTTCTTCATTTCCTTTTAAAATATAATTTTGAACTTCTCCACCTAAGCAAGCACTTAATGCAATAAGTCCTTCACTATGCTTTCTTAAATAATCATGGTCAACTCTAGGCTTATAGTAAAAGCCATTTATAGAGCCTTCGGAGACTATCTTCATTAAGTTTTCATATCCTGTTTTATTCTTCACAAGAAGGACTAAATGATAGGTATGGTTTTCTTTATCAGGAGTTTTTATATGCATAGACTTTCCTGCTACATAAATTTCACAACCTAAAATAGGCTTAATACCTTCTTCTTTAGCCTTTTTATAAAATTCTACACATCCATACATAACTCCATGGTCTGTAATAGCCACACTATCCATTCCTAATTCTTTAGCCTGCTTTATGACTTTAGATATTTTTCCTGAACCATCAAGCAAACTATACCCTGTGTGAAGATGAAGATGACAAAACTTTTTTTCTCCCACCTTATCACTTCCTTTAAATTTCACTTCTTAATTCTTCTGCTATTTTTTCAATTTTTCTTAATCTATGATTAACTCCAGATTTTCCAACTGGAGGATCAAGCATTTCACCTAATTCCTTTAAAGATTCATCAGGATATTCAAGTCTAAGTTCTGCAATTTCTCTAAGATTTTGGGGAAGTCTTTTTAGTCCTATTTTAGATTGAATAAATTTAATACTTTCAACTTGTCTTACTGCTGCATTAACAGTTTTAGAAAGATTAGCTGTTTCACAATTTACAAGTCTATTTACATTATTTCGCATCTCTTTCATAATTCTTATGTTTTCAAGTTCTAAAAGACAAGAATGAGCTCCCATTATGTTTAATATATCCACAATTTGCTCTCCTTCTTTTATATAAACAATAAAAGAATTCTTTCTTTGAATAACCTTAGAATTTAATCCACAACTATTAATTAATTCACACAAATCCTGTGCATATTCTTCACTATGAGTAACAAATTCAAGATGATAGTTTTTTTCAGGATTTGTTACACTTCCTCCACCTAAAAAGGCACCTCTTATATATGCCCTTTTTTCATCATCTGTTTCTACCATTTTTTCATCAATTCTATAATCAAGAGTAATTCCACCATCAACTTCTTTAAATATTCCTGTTTCTTTAAGAAGCCCTCTAACTCCCATTTCTTCATCAATAACAACCATATAAATATTATTCTTTTTTAAAGAATTACTCTTTTTAACCATAAGTTTTGAATGTATTTGAAAGTGTTCTTTTAAAAGTGTAAATACAAGTCTTGCACTTGTAGGATTTTCTGTAGTTATCTTAAAAGATAATCCTTTCCCATTAAATCCTATAGTTCCACTTACTTTCATCATAGCTGAAATTTGAGCTAAGGCCTCTTCTCTGCTCATTTCTGTATATCTACCTAACTCTCCTTTTACCTTCGCTGAAAATGACATTTAACTTTCTCCTTTACTATTTTCCTCTTTTTCCCTCTGTTTTATACGTTGAGATAAATACATATATTCAATAATTTTCTTTTTATCATATAATAAATGTTTTTCCATAATAGTTTCTACTAATATTTGTGCTAAATAATCTGCATCATGCTTTATAAAACCACTTTCCATTTTTATTAAGTTCCCTACAATTAAGTCAACACCTTGATTCTTTATATTTTCTTCATCAAGTTCAACAAGCTTCGCTCCTTCTTTATCATACTTTTCCTTAAGTTCATCAGAAATTGCTCCACAATTTGCAATAACACATTCTACTATATCCTTACCACCATACTTTTGAATAGTTTTTAAATGGTCTGAAGCTGTAAAACCATCAGTTTCTCCTGGCTGAGTCATTATATTTGATATATAAACTTTATAAGCTTTACTTTTTCTTACTGCTGAACTTATTTTGTTTACAAGAAGATTAGGAATAACACTTGTATAAAGACTTCCAGGTCCCATTACAATTGCATCTGCCTCTTTTATAGCATCTAAAGCTTCTTTTAAAGGAACTGCGTCTTCAGGTTCAAGCATAAGACGCTCTATAGGAGATTTTTGCTTTATTGCTTCTTTAGGTATTTGAGATTCTCCCTTTACAATATTTCCATTTTTCAAAATTGCTTTTAGTTGCATATCATCTAAAGTAACAGGAATAACCTTTCCTGTTACAGCTAAAACTGAACTCATTTTTTGTACTGCATCCTCAAAATTATCAGATATACCATCCATTGCTGCTAAAAACAAATTACCAAAACTTTGATTTTTTAAATTTCCATCTGTAAATCTATATTGAAGAAGTTCTTTCATAATTGGTTCTGTATCTGCTAAGGCTAATATGCAGTTTCTTATATCCCCTGGAGGAAGCATTCCTAAATCCTCTCTTAGTTTTCCAGAACCTCCTCCATCATCTCCAACAGTAACAATAGCTGTTATGTTTGAAGTATAATATTTTAAGCCTCTAAGCATTGTAGAAAGACCTGTTCCTCCACCTATAACAACTATTTTAGGTCCTTTTATTAAAAGTCTTTTTTCTCCAATAAGAGATTCTATTCTGCTATTATTTAAAGCAACCTTTATTTCTCCCTTATTAACTAAATAAATTACAGACTTCATAATTTCCACTGTAGATAAATAAATAACAAATACTCCTGTAAATATAAGGGTAATATAAAACATTTTAAATGCAACTGTATATTCTCTTCTATTTATAAGTTCTATAATTCCAAAGACTATAAGAAGAACTCCTAAAACTCCAAAGGCTAACCATCTTTTTACCTTAATGCCAGGCTTAAGCCAATCTTCAAACCTCATAGTTTTTTAACTCCCTTATGAATATCTTCATTTATATCTCTATGTTCTATTGAAGTATTAAAGTCTTCTTTTTTAAGTTCTTCATAAACAGCATTAGCTATTGCAACAGAACGATGTCTTCCTCCAGTACATCCTATTGAAACAATAAGTTGTTTCTTTCCTTCTTTTGCATAGTTAGGAATAAGAAATTTTAACATATCATTAAGTTTTTCTAAAAAGTCCTTTGTTTCTTGTTGCTTTAAAACATATTCCTTTACTGGTTCATCAATTCCTGATAATGGTTTTAATTCTGGTATATAAAATGGATTTGGAATAAATCTTACATCAAATACTAAGTCTGAATCTACTGGTATTCCATATTTAAATCCAAAACTTAAGACACTTATAGAAATTTCTTCTTCTATTGATTTATCACCAAAATATTCATTTATTTTCTCTCTTAAATCCTTAATAGGGTATTTTGATGTGTCTATTATTATATCTGCTTTATCTTGAACTTCTCTTAACTTCTTTCTTTCAATATTTATTCCAGTTAAAACTCTTCCATTAGGAGATAAAGGATGGCTTCTTCTGTTTTGTTTAAATCTTTTTACTAAAACTTCATCAGAACAATCAAGGAATAATATTTCATATTTAAAATTATTTTTTCTTAAATATTCTAAGGATTCAAATAAATCATCAAAGAATACTCCACCTCTTATATCCATTACTAAAGCAACTTTATTTATTTGTCCTGTATTACATGCTTCTGCAAATTTTGGAATAAGCTTTGGTGGTAAATTATCCACACAAAAATATCCTATGTCTTCTAAGCTTTTTGTAGCTTCTGTTTTTCCTGCACCTGATAAACCTGTTACTATTACGAATCTCATATTAGCCCCCTAATTTATGTATTATTTCAAATAATATTATAGCATATCTATAATTTTTAATAGTATAATGAAACTTTTATATTTACTAAAAAAAATAACCTTAACAATGATTTCAGTTATATTTATTAATATATAACTTATATTCTTCAGTATAAAAACTGAAAAATATAAGTTAATTTTAACCTTTCTGATATCATTTTAAAGTTATAACCAACAAATTCTTTAATTTATAAAGATTTTATAAATCCTCTCCAATTATTCTCACTTCAGTATGAAGTTCAACTCCAAACTGTTTTTTTACTTTTTCTTGAATATATGCTATTAAATCTAAAATATCTTTAGCTGTAGCATTACCTTTATTTATTACAAAACCTGAATGTTTTGAAGAAACAGCAGCTCCTCCTATTGAATACCCTTTAAGACCTGAATCTTGAATTAGCTTTCCTGCAAAATATCCTTCTGGTCTTTTAAATGTACTTCCAGCTGAAGGATACTCTAAAGGTTGTTTTTCTTCTCTTTTTTTAGTTAAATCATCTATTGTTTCTTTAATTTCTTCTTTGTTTCCTTTTTCTAATTTAAAGGTAGCATTTATAACAATTGAATTATCTTTCATAACCTTTGATGTTCTATATCCAAGTTCTAATTCATCCTTAGATAAAGTAATTATTTCTCCAGAGCTAGTAATTACTTCAGCTTCTTTTATTACATTTTTAATTTCTCCATTATAAGCTCCTGCATTCATAAATACTGCTCCACCTACAGAACCTGGAATTCCACAAGCAAATTCAAGGCCTGTTAATGAATTTTCTAAGGCTTTATCTGAAAGTTCTTTAAGCATAACTCCACAATCTGCTTTTATTTCTTCTTTATTAACTTCTAAATTAGTAAGACCTGTTAACTTAATAACAACTCCTCTTATTCCTCCATCCTTTACTAAAAGGTTAGACCCATTTCCCATAACAAAGTATGGAATATTGTTTTCTTTACATATTTTTATGCTTTCTATAATTTGTTCTACTTTACTTGGTATTAATAATATATCTGCAGGACCACCTACTTCAAAATTTATATGTTCCTTCATAAGTGCATTTATTTTAACTTCATCTTTTGAATATATATTACTAAATAAGTTTTTTAAATCTAAAACTTCACCCATACTAAACTCCTTTTATTTTTTATATAGTTTTTTAACCTACACTTTAGTATAGTTTAATTTTACATATTAGACAATAGACTTTTCTTTATTTTTCTTTACTTGAATTAAAATAACTTACTATACTATCTGCTGTTTTTTTATCTATTGAATCTATCTTTAAAAGTTCTTCTAAAGATGCTTCTTTTATTTTTTCTACACTTCCAAAATGTTTTAAAAGAGCCATTCTTCTTTTTTGCCCTACATTTGGAATGTCATCTAAAATAGAGTGAAGTGTTCGTTTATCCCTAAGGGCTCTATGATAAGTTATTGCAAATCTATGAACCTCATCCTGTATTCTTCTTATTAATTGCATTAAATTAGAATTTCTATTTATGATTATTTCCTCATTTTCATAAATTATTCCTCTAGTTTGATGTTTATCATCTTTTACAAGTCCACATACAGGAATATTAATATTTAATTCTTCTAAAACCTGTAAAGCTACATTTACTTGACCTTTTCCACCATCCATCATTATAAGGTCTGGGAAGTTAGAAAATTTTCCACTAGAAAATTTAATATTTCTATCTTGTATTTCCTTTACTTCCTTTAATCCATGTTCAAATCTTCTAGTAAGAATTTCTCTCATACTATTATAATCATCAGCACCTTTAACTGTTTTTATTCTAAACCTTCTATAATCACTATTTTTAGGTTTTCCATCTTCAAAAACTATCATAGTTCCTACAGAATCTACTCCTTGTATATTTGATATATCATAAGCTTCTATTCTAAAGGGTGGTTCATCTAATGATAATATATTTTTTATTTCTTCAAGGTTTTTTCTATTAATTTCTTTTTCCTTTAATATTTTATCTTTAAATTGTTCAAGTGTTACCTTACCATTATCCTTTACCATTTCAAGAAGATTTTTCTTTTCTCCCTTTTGAGGAATCTTAATCCATGCCTTTCCTTCTCTTTTTATTGTTAAAAATTCTTCTAAAAGTTCCTTTTCTTCTATATAGGGTACATAAATATTTCTTGGAATTTTTGCTGTACCACTATAAAAATTAACTATAAACTGAGATAATATATTTTTTTCAGGTTCATCACCTGTATTTTCAATTATAAAATGCTCTCTTCCACTAATTTTACCATCTCTAAGAAAAAATATTTGTATACATGAATCTCTTTTATCTTTATAAATATTTATAAAATCTTCATCACCTTCAGATACTTTAAAAATCTTTTGTTTTTCAACAAGGGTATTTATAGCTAATATTTTATCTCTAAAGGCTGCTGCCTTTTCAAATTCTAATGCTTCCGAAGCTTTTTCCATGTTTTCTTTAAGAACTTTTATTATATTTTTGTCTTTACCATTTAATATATCCATTATTTCATTTATCATTTTCATATATTCTTCCCTTGAAACACTTCCATTACAAGGTGCCATACATTTTTTAATATGATAATTTAAACAAGGTCTTGTAGGCTCATCTCCTTCTTTTATGTTTTTTTTACAATTTCTTAAAGGGAATATTTTTCTTATAAGATTTATAGTTTCATAAACAGCTGTTCCATTTGTATAAGGCCCAAAATACTTATTTCCATCCCTTACAAAGTTTCTTGTAACAAAAACCCTTGGAAATTCTTCATTTATAGTAATCTTTATAAAAGGATAAAACTTATCATCTTTTAAAAGAATATTATATCTAGGGCTATATTTTTTTATTAAATTACATTCTAATATTAAAGCTTCCATTTCAGAATCTGTAACTATGTATTCAAACTCTGCAATGTTTTTAACCATTGCTTTTACCTTTTCAGTATGATTTTTAGAATTCTGAAAATATTGTCTTACTCTATTTTTTAAAATTTTTGCTTTACCAACATAAATAACTTCTCCTAAAGAGTTCTTCATTAAATAAACTCCTGGTTTATCTGGTAAAACTTTTAACTGATATTCAAAATCAAACATTTTATCAAACATCCTTACTTTTTATTATAAGAGACAAATAGCGAAGTAGATAAAAACCTTACTTCGCTATTAAATACCAATTTAATAATTATCTTCCTAAAGCTGCATTTATCATTGCTGCAGCTACTGGTGCTGCTACTTGACCACCATATCCTGCATTTTCTACAATTACAGCTACAGCAATTTGTGGGTCATCTGCTGGTGCAAAAGCTATAAACCATCCATGAGGTTCAGCTTTATTTCCATTTTCATCTAATACTGTTGCTGTTCCTGTTTTTGCACAGGCATCTGTACCTTCAAAGAAGGACCAACTTCCATAAACTCTACTATCTACATAGCTTTTCATAAAATCTGTTATAACTGCTGCATGTTCTTCTGATAATACTTTTTTATATTCTTTACTCTTAATTTCTTTTACTACATTTTGTTGTGAATCTACAACAGAATTAACAAGCTTTGGTTCCATCATAACTCCATCATTTGCTATTGTTGCTGCAACTAGTGCCATTTGCATTGGAGTTGCTAAAACGCCACCTTGACCTATACCAGATTGAGCAATCACTCCTGGATAAGTTTCAAGTGGAAATTTACTTTGTGCCAAGCCAAATCCTTCTTTAGGAACATCATTATTAAATCCAAACTTTTCTGCTGTTTCTTTTAAAGTTTCACTTCCAAGCTCTCTTGCTAATATTCCACCAAAAACTACATTACTAGATGCTAAAAAAGCACTTTTTAAATCTACATAACCATTAGCTTCGCCACTATCATTAGATAGAGAATATTTATCACTTATTTGTATATATCCATTACTATCATCAAAAGTTCTTGATAATACATCTGGAATATTTTCTAATGCTGAGGTTGTAGTTACAACTTTAAAAGTTGAACCTGGAGGATATAATCCATTAGTTGCTCTATTTATTAAAGGACTATTAGATGCTCCACCTGAATTTGCAGCAGAAATTGCAGCCTCTAAGTTATTAGGGTCATATGTAGGCTTAGATACCATTGCTAAAACTTCTCCTGTTTTAGGATTTAATGCTACTGCTGCTCCTTTATTACTACCAAGGGCATCATAAGCTGCTTGTTGAATTGTAGGATTTAGTGTTGTAACAACTCCATTTCCTACTTTTTTTATCTCATCATCTTCCTTGCCTCTATTTTTAAATTCTGTCTTTAATTTTTCAAAACTAAAATTATAAAACAAACTATTTTTTTTATCTTCCTTTGTTGGAGTATAGGTAGTAAGTTCTTCATTATATAATCTTTCTAATGCTGTAGTTCCATAAGTTTGACTAACATACCCTAAAGCATGAACATAAACATCTCCACCAATATAGTTTCTTGATTGAGTTAAGGCACCTGTTTTTTCTCCTGATGTTAATGGAGACATATTTCTATCATAAATAGTTCCTCTTAAAATGTTGTTTTTTTCAGCTGCCACTCTTTTATTATTAGTGTCCTTAGCTAAATCCGGAGCTTTAAAAGCCTGAAAATATGCTATATAGGAAATTAAAGCAATAAAAAGAAATAAAAATACTATCATAACTTTCTTAACATTATTTCCAAACTGATTCATTTTTATTAACCCTCCTCTGAAACCTTTTGTAATAATCCTAATGCAAAAAACATTGTAAGCATAGAGCTACCACCAGCACTTACAAAAGGTAGAGTTATTCCTGTTAAAGGTATTACTTTAAATATACCTCCAATAATAACTAAAGCTTGACATGCTATCATTACACTTAATCCTACTGCTACTAATTGTGAAAATCTATTATTTGTTACAAAGGCAACTCTTATTCCTCTATAGAAAAGTAAGAAGAATAATATTAATATTCCTATTCCAAATATTATACCAAACTCTTCACAAATCATTGCAAAAATATAGTCACTTTCTCTTACAGGCACAAAGTCAGGATATCCCTGTCCTAAACCTGAACCAAACATCCCACCTGAAGATATTGCATATAAACCTTGAATTATTTGATATCCTGCATCAGTTGGGTCAGCCCATGGGTCAAGCCATATTTGTACTCTTTTTCTAATGTGTGAAAAAAGTTTATATGCCATACTTGCACCTACTGCTGATAATCCTAAACATAATACAACATACTTTTTCTTTGATGTAGCAACATATAAAAGTGAAACTGCTATACCAAAAAATATTAAAGCTGAACCTAAGTCAGTTTGATAAACAAGGCATCCTAAACAAAATATTGTTACTAAGGCAGGTTCTATAAGATTTTTTAATTGTTTAATTGTTTTTTCTTTACCACTATATCCTTTTAAAGCTGATGATAAATATAAAACCAATGTTATTTTACCAAACTCTGAAGGTTGAATTCCAAAATTGCCTATATAAATCCAGTTGTTAGAACCATTAGTTTCTGGTGCAAATAATGGTGCTAATATCATAAATATTATTGTTAAAACTAAATATATATATCTATAATTTGATAGTCTTTTCATCCTTGGAAGAAGAACTACAGTTAAAATAAATATTATAATACCTAAAACAAACCAAGCAATTTGCTTTATTGCATAAGTATAATCTATTCTATATAACATAGCTATTCCTATAGCAGATAAAATACATGCAAATATAAGCAAAAATTTATCTCCTTCTGGATAAAACTTTCTTATTATGAAATGAGAACACATTATAACAACGCATACTATTCCACCTATAATAAGCGCTCTTTTATCTACTGGATTGCTTAAAAGTGCTAAATCACCAAAAAGAGCAATACATAAAATGTATGTAACTAATAAAAGTAGAAATTCATCTTTACGAATTTTCACAAAATCACCTCAATCATTATGCTAACACTCTAAATAAAGCTGTTCCAATTTGAACCTCTTCATTTCCTAATAATCTAACATTCATTGATATCTTTTTCCCATTAACAAATGTTCCATTAGTACTGTGTAAATCTTCTATATATAAATTATTCCCTTTTACCATAAGTTTAGCATGGTTGCCTGAAGTATGCCTATCTTGTAAAACTACAGAATTGTCTTCCTTTCTTCCAATAGTTACTATATCTATAATAGGTATTATAGTTCCCTTTTTAATGTTAGGATTCTCTCCCGTTGAAATAACCTCAATGCCATAGCTTTTCTTAGCTTTTGCTCTCTTTTTAGGAGGTTTTGAAGGTTTTTCATTTTTTCTAACATTATTAACTTTTATATCTTTATACATTATTTTTAGGGCATAGTATATTATAAAATAAAGAATTATTATAAATATAACTCCAAATACTATTGCCATTATTTTAGAAAAATCCATAAGTTCACCTCAAAAATAAAATTATCTGTACATATAATTATACAATAATAATGACATAAAAGCATACTTATTGTATATTTTAAGAAATCATTAATAATTTATAACATATTTCTTAAATACTTTCCTGTATATGAATTTTCTACTTTGATTATTTCTTCTGGTGTTCCTTCTGCAACTAAAGTTCCTCCCTTATCTCCACCTTCAGGACCTAAATCTATAATGTGGTCTGCACATTTTATAATATCAAGATTATGTTCAATAACAACTACAGAATTCCCTGCCTCTACTAATCTTTGAAGTATTTCTATTAATCTCTTTACATCATCTATATGAAGTCCTGTTGAAGGCTCATCTAAAATATATAACGTTTTTCCTGTACTTCTTTTTGAAAGTTCATAAGCAAGTTTTATTCTTTGAGCCTCACCTCCAGAAAGTTGAGTTGAAGGCTGACCTAATCTTATATAGCCAAGACCTACATCATATAAGGTTTGAAGTTTATTTTTTATTCTTGGAATATTTTCAAAGAACTTTAACCCTTCTTCTACAGTCATCTTTAATACATCATCTATATTTTTACCTTTATATTTAACCTCTAAAGTTTCTCTATTGTATCTTTTTCCATTACAAACTTCACAAGGAACATATACATCAGATAAAAATTGCATTTCAATTTTTATTATTCCATCACCTGAACAAGCTTCACATCTTCCACCTTTTACATTAAATGAAAATCTTCCTGGTTTATATCCTCTCATTTTAGCTTCTGTTGTTGTTGAAAATAATTCTCTTATTATATCAAAAGTTCCAGTATACGTAGCTGGATTTGAACGAGGAGTTCTTCCTATTGGACTTTGGTCTATATCTATTATTTTATCTATATTTTCAAAACCTATTATTTCTTTATGAGCTCCTACTGGATTTCTGCTTTTATTAACTAATCTATTTAATCCTTTATATAATACTTCATTAATTAAAGTACTCTTTCCTGAACCTGAAACTCCAGTAACCACTGTTAATGTTCCAAGGGGAATAGAAACATTTAAATTCTTTAAATTATTTTCTTTAGCACCTTTAATAGTTATTTTCTTACCATTACCTTCTCTTCTTAAGGCTGGAACTTCTATTTTTTTTGCTCCACTTAAATACTGTCCAGTAATAGACTTTTTACACTTCATTATCTCTTTTGCTGTTCCACAAGCTATTACTTCTCCACCATGTTCTCCTGCACCTGGCCCTATATCTACTATATAATCAGCAGCTTTCATTGTATCTTCATCATGTTCAACAACTATTACAGTATTTCCAACATCTCTAAGTTTTTGTAATGTCCCTATAAGCTTATCATTATCTCTTTGATGAAGTCCTATACTTGGTTCATCTAAAATATACAACACTCCCATTAATGAAGAACCTATTTGAGTTGCAAGTCTTATTCTTTGAGCCTCTCCTCCAGATAATGTTCCTGATTTTCTAGATAAGTTTAAGTAATCTAAACCTACATCAACTAAAAATTGAAGTCTATTTTTTATTTCTCTTACAATTTGGTCACTAATTATTCTTTTCTTTTCTGAAAAATTTAAGTTATTTATAAAATCAAGTTCTTCTTTTATAGGCATTTGTGTAAACTCAATTATATTTTTTCCATTAATTTTTACTGATAATACTTCTGACTTTAATCTTGCCCCATGACATTTAGGACAAGCCTTATCACTCATAAAGGCTTCTATTCCATCTTTTATGAAATCAGAATTTGACTCATTATACCTTCTTCTTAGTGCATTTATTTCTCCTTCAAAAGCATAATTATATACTGCTTTAGTGCCATCTTTAACATAGGTAATACTAAGTTTCTTTCCTTTTGTTCCATATAATAAAATATCTACAATTTCCTTTGGAAGGTCTTCAATAGGGGTATCTAATGAAAAATTATATTCCTTACATAAAGCTTTTAAAATAGCAAATGTCCAAGATTCTTTTTTAAGTCTTCCTTCTCCCCAACTTGCTATAGCACCTTCCATAATGCTTAATTTTTTATTTGGAATAACAAGCTTTTCATCAATTTCAAATAAAGTTCCAAGTCCATCACAATAGTCACATTTTCCATAAGGTGCATTAAAAGAGAACATTCTAGGTTCTAATTCTCCTATACTTATACCACAATCAGGACAAGCAAACTTTTCACTAAATAAAATATCCTTATCACCTATTACATTTACAATTACAAGGCTTTCTCCAAGCTTTAGAGCTGTTTCTAAAGAATCTGAAAGTCTTCCTTCAATTCCTTCCTTAACTATTAATCTATCTACAACTGCTTCTATATTATGCTTTATGTTTTTCTCAAGCTTTATGTCTTCTTCAGTTAAATCATAAATTTCTCCGTCAATTCTTGCTCTTACAAAACCATTTTTCTTTATTCCCTCTAATATCTTTTCATGAGTTCCTTTTCTTCCTTTTATAATAGGTGCTAATATTTGTATTTTGGTTCTTTCACCTAATGCCATAACTTGATCTACAATTTGGTCCACAGTTTGTTGTTTTATCTCTTTTCCACACTTAGGACAATAAGGTGTTCCAACTCTTGCATATAAAAGTCTTAAATAATCATATATTTCTGTTATTGTTCCTACTGTTGACCTTGGATTTTTACTTGTAGTTTTTTGGTCTATAGAAATAGCTGGTGATAATCCTTCAATTTTTTCCACATCAGGTTTATTCATTTGACCTAAAAATTGTCTTGCATATGCAGATAAGGATTCTACATATCTTCTTTGTCCTTCTGCATATAATGTATCAAAAGCTAATGAAGATTTTCCTGAACCAGAAAGACCAGTAAATACAATAAGTTTGTCTCTAGGTATTGTTAAGCTTACATTTTTTAAATTATTTACTTTTGCTCCCTTTATAATAATTTTATCATTCATGTTTTTTCTCCTTACATATTAAAGTTTTTCAAATATATTAATGTTCTAATTCTATTACAAATACTTTAATTTTTTTCTAAGTCAGAAATTATATCTCTAAGCTCTGCTGCTCTTTCAAATTGAAGATTTTTAGCTGCATCAAGCATTTCTTCTTTATATTTTTTAATAAGCTTATTTTTTTCCTTTTGAGTAAGTTTCTTAGTTTCCTTAGAAATATCTTTTATTTCTTCTTCCTCTAATGTCTTAGTTGCCTCTATAACACTTCTTATATCTTTTATTATTGTCTTAGGAACTATATTATGTTCTTCATTATATTTCATCTGAATAGCTCTTCTTCTTTTAGTTTCCTTTATTGCTCTATCCATTGAGTTAGTAATTTTATCTGCATACATTATAACCTTACTTTCAGAATTTCTAGCTGCTCTACCTATAGTTTGTATTAATGAAGTTTCAGACCTTAAAAATCCCTCTTTATCAGCATCTATAATTGCAACTAATGCAACCTCTGGAATATCTAGTCCTTCTCTTAAAAGGTTAATACCAACAAGAACATCATATTCACCCTTTCTAAGGTCTCTTATTATTTCCATTCTTTCAATTGTCTTTATATCAGAATGCATATATGTTGCTTTAACTCCAAGCTCTATAAGATATTTTGTTAAATCTTCTGCCATCTTTTTTGTTAAAGTTGTAATAAGAGTTCTAAAACCTTTTTCTGTATTTTTTATTATTTCTCCATATAAATCATCAATTTGTCCTTTAACAGGCTTTACTATTATTTCTGGGTCTAAAAGTCCTGTTGGTCTTATTATTTGCTCTGCTATTTCAGAAGAATTATCTAATTCATATTGAGATGGTGTTGCACTTACAAAAACTACTTGATTTATCTTTTTCTCAAATTCCTGAAACTTTAGTGGTCTATTGTCATAGGCACAAGGAAGTCTAAACCCATAATCAACTAAAGTTTCTTTTCTAGACCTATCTCCTGCATACATAGCTCTTACTTGTGGAATTGTAACATGGCTTTCATCTATAAACATTAAAAAGTCCTTTGGAAAATAATCAAGTAAAGTTTTAGGTGGTGTTCCTGGAGCTCTATTATCCATTATTCTAGAATAATTTTCTATTCCACTACAATATCCCATTTCTCTAATCATTTCTATATCAAAATTAGTTCTTTGTCTTAATCTTTGAGCCTCAAGAAGTTTATCCTGTGCATTAAGTTCTTTAAGCCTATCTTCAAGTTCATATTCTATTGTTTTTAAAGCTCTTTCTATTGTTTCTGAAGAGGATGCAAAGTGAGAAGCTGGGAAAATAGCTACATGTTCTCTTTCTCCTAAAATGTTTCCCGTTAAAATATCAAATTCTCTTATTCTATCTATTTCATCTCCAAAAAACTCTATTCTTATTCCTTTAGTAGAAGATGAGGCTGGAACAATATCTAAATTATCTCCTCTTACTCTAAAGGTACCTCTTTTAAAATCTATATCATTTCTTTCATATTGAATTTCTATAAGCTTTTTTATTATCTCATCTCTATCTTTTTCCATACCTACTCTTAAGCTTATAGTAAGTTTTTCATATTCTTCAGGATTTCCCAATCCATAAATACAAGATACAGAAGCAACTATAATAACATCTCTTCTTTCAAAAAGTGCAGAAGTTGCAGAGTGCCTAAGTTTATCTATTTCTTCATTTATTGCTGCATCTTTTTCTATAAAGGTATCTGTTTGTGGTACATAGGCTTCTGGTTGATAATAGTCATAATAAGAAACAAAATATTCTACTATATTATCAGGAAAAAATTCCTTAAATTCTGAACATAATTGAGCTGCTAAAGTTTTATTATGAGCTAAAATTATTGTAGGTCTTTGAAGTTTTTCTATAATATTTGCCATGGTAAATGTTTTTCCTGAACCTGTTACTCCAAGCAAAGTTTGACCTCTATTTCCTTTTTCAATTGATTCTACTAAAGTTTCTATAGCTTCTGGTTGATCACCAGTAGGTTTAAACTTAGATTTTATTTTAAACTCTTCCATTTCTTCACGCTCCTAACCGAACTAATATTCGTATATATATTTTACTTTCTATTCATAGTATAGTCAATAAAAAAGAAAAAAATAAAACAAAAAAAAGCTTTCTTAATAATGATTTTTCATTATTAAGAAAACTCCTTAATTTTTATTAAAATTTACTATTTTATTTGAAGAAATTTCTTTTGGTACTAATATCATTCCTAAGAAATTTTCTTCTTCATATTTATATATAAGCTCTTTTATATTTTTATCTCTATCTATAATTTTTATCTTTAAATTCTGAACATTGTTTTTTAGTAAAGAATAGACTTCTTTATCACTAATTACTTTTTTATCTTCTATACTAATAATTTTATCTCCAGGATTTATTCCTATGTTATCTGCTATTGAATTTGGAATTACATCTAAAACTGATATTCCTTTTTCATCACTTACAAAAATTGGAGTTTCTCTATCTTCTCTACGAATATCTGCTTGATATAAAATTTCATTAATTATTGGTACTATTAAAATTATAATTATTTCTCCTAAGCTTCCTAAGAAGTTTAATTGTGCAATAGCTATTGTAAAAATTCCATTTAACATCATAATTATTCCAGATGATGCTACCTTTTCTTTTTTAGTCATCCTAAATGTTACAGATGAATATCCTACTATGCAAACCATAGGGAACAATACTAAAGTCATATTTTCTATAGGATTTAAATTAGATATATTTCTTAAAATTGGCCACCAATTTGGCATATTAATATTTTGTGCTAGATTATTAGTAATAATGTTTTGATATGTCATAAAAAATACTATTGATAAGGGCCAGCATCTTCCAAATAAATAACCACCTCTTATAGTACCATCTTTACTTGAAAACACTGGAATGCTTCCTTTATCCCCATCAATTATCACTAAAATTCCATTTACAATATTTATTACTCCAACAAAAGTAAATAATGAACCTATATTCACTTCTATAATTTTACTAAATATAAGCGAGGCTGCACCTAATATAGATGCAGTATATGAAATTCCTAAAAATCTATTTTTACTAAATACTAAGGATATAGAAAATAATATTAATATAACAATCCCAACATTTTTATTAAAAACAACTCCCAAAGAATTTAAAATTAGACTTGTTATAGCACCTGCTACAATTCCTAATACTATTTGTGATAAAGTAAGCTCTAAAGCTGAATTTATGGAATCTCCAATCACCATCTTTTGTATTATTGTTAATTTTTTATTATTAAAAAACAATATTATTCCCATTAAAATCAGCAAACTTATAAAAAGTGGATCAACTATCATGGATGCTACTGATTCTAAAGTGAACAAAAATAAATTCATAAATTGAATATCCCCCTGCTATTTAAGCTCTTCATTTAAAATTTCTAATGCTTTGTTTATTTGAGAGTCTTTTTCCTTTGTATATTCTTCTTTAAGTTCATCTTCGTTCAATTCTACTTCATAATCTGGATTAATTCCAACTTTATTTATATTTTCTCCACTTGGAGTGTAATATTTTGAAATTGTTACTTTCAATCCTCCATTTCCACTCTTTAATTCAAAAGGGACTTGAACAACACCTTTTCCATAAGTTTTTGTTCCTACAATTGTTGCAGCTTTATAATCTCTTAAAGCCCCTGTAACTATTTCTGATGCACTTGCAGTATAACCATCAGTTAATACTACTAAAGGCATACCTTCTGCTGAACCACCTGTAGATTTAACATCTTCTCTATTTTCATACTTATCTATTGTATATGTTATTATTTTATCTTTTGGAATAAACTCTGAAGCAATTTTAGCTGCTTGAGTTAATAAGCCTCCTCCATTTGATCTTAAATCAAACACTAATGCCTTCATCCCTTGTTTCTTTAATTCTTCAAGTTTAGCATGAAAATCTTCATATGCATTTTCATCAAAGCTAGTTAATCTAATATATCCTATTTCATCACCTAGCATTTCTCCTTCTACGCATACATTTTTTACATCACCACGAGTAACACTCATTTGAATTTTTTCTTCTCCTCTAAGTATTACTAAATCTAATGTTTTTATTTCTTCACCCTTCATTAAAGAAACAGCTTTATCTGTGTCTCCACCAACTTCTTCTCCATCAACAGAGAAAATTACATCCTTTGCTTTAATACCAACTTTTTCTGCTGGACCATCTTTTATAGTAGACTGAACTACAACTTGATTGTCTTTAGCTGCAATATATACTCCTATACCTTTAAAGCTTCCAGAAATTGAACTCATAAGATTTTTATATTCTTCTGAATTCATATAAACTGTATATGGGTCTCCTAATGAATTAACCATACCCTTTATTGCTGCCTCAAGCATAGTGTCATCATTCATATCTCCATCATATAAAGTTATTAAGTCATCTCTTACCTCAAATAAAGTTTTATATTTTTCTACTGCGGCCTTATCTTTATAAACATCTGCATAAATATCTCCATTCTTACCAAAAACTATACCAAATCTTGATATATAGTTTCCACAGAAAAATGCTCCACCTATTAATACAACAACTCCCAAAATTGAAAGACCTTTTAAAATTCTTTTTTTGCCTTTTTTCTTTTCTTTTTCTTCTTGAAATTCGCTCATTCTCAATTCTCCCTTTTCATTAAGGTTCTTATACTACTAAGAACTTTCTAAGAGCTAAATAACTTGCAAATCCTCCTACTAAAACACCACCAAGTACAAACTTCCATAATAATGATGTAAATATATATGATATAGGAATAAGATTTAATATAATCACTCTTGCTGCTATAAATGATATTACAAATTTATATAAGAAGTATAATGCAATAACTGATAAAAATGTTCCTATTAATCCTATAAGGATACCTTCAATAATAAAAGGCCATCTTATAAACCAATCTGTAGCTCCTACAAATTTCATTATTCCAACTTCTTTTCTTCTTGCATATACAGTAAGTTTTGTTGTATTCATTATTAAGAATATTGATACTCCTACTAATATTACAAATAATACTGTACCAATAATTTTAGTAAATTTTATTATACTTTGTATAGTATCTATACTTTCTTGTTCATCACTTACACTTTCTACTCCATCTAAATCTTTAACAGCTTCTCTTATTGCAGGAGCATAAGACATATCTTCTAATTTAACTATGTAAGAAGCAGGTAATGGATTTTTTTCTAAAGTATATCCTTTTAAAATTCCTGCATTATTTTCTTGTAATTTCTTAAAGGCATCTTCTCTTGATTCATATTGAATTTCTTTAACACCTTCTTGAGCATTTATTTTTACTTGTACTTCCTTCCTATCAATAGGGCTTATATCATCATTTAAATATACTACTAATTCAATTTTATCTTCAAGACCACCAATTGCAAGATTTAAGTTTTCAGCAACAAGCGAAAAAGTTCCTAACACTATAAAAGTTACTAAAACAGTAATTATTGTAGCAATACTTATAGTTTTATTTCTTTTAAAACTTTTAAACGCATCTCCTATAAAATAATTTACAGTACTAATTTTCATCTTTATACATCCCTCTCTTTTCGTCTCTTATTATTTCTCCACCTTCAATTTCAAGAACTCTCTTTTTCATGCTATCAACTATTTCTTTAGCATGAGTTGCCATTAATACAGTTGTTCCAGCTTTGTTTATATCATCTAAAAGTTCCATAATTTCTTTGGCTGTTTTAGGATCTAAGTTTCCTGTAGGTTCATCTGCTATTAATACTGTTGGATTATTTACAATAGCTCTTGCTAATGATACCCTTTGTTGTTCTCCTCCTGATAATTCATTAGGAAACATTTTATACTTATGAGAAAGTCCTACTAATGATAAAACCATAGGAACTCTTTTTCTTATTTCTTTTGGTGTTGCTTCAACAACCTTCATAGCAAATGCAACATTTTCATATACACTTAAATTAGGTATTAATCTAAAGTCTTGGAACACCATACCTACTTTTCTTCTAAAGTAAGGTATTTGTTTTCTTGTTAACTTAGATAAATTTGTTGAACCTACAATAACTTGACCAGTGGTTGGCTCTACTTCTTTTAATAACATCTTTATAAATGTTGATTTTCCTGATCCAGAAGGACCAACTAAAAAGACGAATTCTCCCATACCAATTTCTATATTTATATCTGATAAAGCTTTAACATTATTTTCATATATCTTTGAAACATTTTCAAATTTTATCATTTTAACACTCCTTGCTAACATTTGTACTCTTATATACTAGACAACTGTAACTAATAGATTTCAGCTTTTTTTACTTATTCAAAGTTTATTATAACATAATAATACTGTAATTCATAACTATACTACTTTTTTTATGAATTTGTAATATTTTTATCTTAAACTAAATTTTTAAAACCCTGACCTAAAACCTCACTTGCTTCATTTACTGTAATAAATGCTGTTGGGTCTTCAATTTTCATAAATTTTTTTAATTTTATAAACTGTCTTCTATCAACAACAGTTAATATAACAGCATTTTCTTTTCCACTATAACCTCCTTTTCCTTTAAATACGGTGCATCCTCTATCTATATCTTTTATTATATATTTAGATACAATTTCTTCTTTTTGAGTAAAAATAAATACTTGTTTACATTCGCTAAATCCGTCCAAGAATCTATCTATTAATGTACTTGATAAATAAACTCCTAACAACCCAAAAAGTCCTAATTCAATTCCAAAAGTAAATATTGCTAAAATTATTATTATTGAATCTACAATTAGAAGTGCTACACCAATATTCATATTTAAATACTCACTTAGTAGCTTTGCTATTATACTTGTACCCCCTGTTGAAGCACCTTGATTAAATATAATAACTGCTCCTAATGCTATAATAACACTTCCAAAAATTGTGGCAAGTACTAAGTTATCTGTTATTGGAACAGGAGTTGTAAACTTTTCTATTATAGACATTGTAATTGATAATCCAAAGGCTGCATATGCACTTTTTACTCCAAAACTTCCTCCTAAAAATATAAAAGCTAAAATGAATAATACTATATTACATAATGTCATTACAAGGCCTGGGTCTAAATTAAATATTTGCTTTGTTATTAAAGCAAGACCTGAAACTCCTCCTGAGGCAATAGAATTTGAAAAAAAGAAATATTCAAATGCTATTGCTGTTAATAAAAATCCTATTGTTATTAGTACATATTCTTTTAATTTTTTCATTTGTTTCTCCTTATTCTATATCCATAAATCCTTCTCCCCTAACTTCATAAGATTCTCTTACACTTATAAAAGCTTTAGGGTCTTTTTCTTTTATAAAGGATTTTAATTTTATAAACTCTTTTCTTTCAAGTACTGTATATATTACATTTATATCTTCTTTTGTATAAACTCCTACTCCTTTTAAGTAAGTACATCCTCTAATAAGCTCTTCTAATATAAAATTACTTATTTCATCTACTTTAGAACTTATTATTAATATTTCTTTTTTAGTATTAAATCCATCAATAAATCTATCTATTGCAATTCCTAATCCAATTACACTTAACATAGAATAAAATCCTAAGTCTAATCCAAAAGCAATTGCTGCTAAAAAAGTTATAAAAAAATCTATAATCAAAAGTGCTTTTCCTATATCTATATGAAAAAACTTATTTAAAATTTTAGCAAGAATATCAGTTCCTCCAGTTGAAGAATTGTTGTTAAAAACCATAGCCATTCCTATAGCAGAAATAAGAGTTCCAAATATAGTTGCAATTATTAAATCTTTAGTTAAAGGATATGGATTAAAAAATCTTTCAATAATCCACATTATTATTGATAAACCAACAGTTGCAAATAAGGTTTTTCCACCAAAGTTTCCTCCTATAAAAATGAAAGCCAATACAAATAAAGCCATATTTACTATAAAAGTGATTAAACTTACATTTATGCTTGGTATAAACTTATTTATTACAATAGCTAATCCAGTTATACCTCCTGCTGCTAAGTTATTTGGGGCAAAAAAATATTCGACTGATATTGCCACTAAAATTATTCCTATAGTTATAAGGAAATATTCTTTTATTGTTCTTTTGTTCATATTTCTTAACACATCCTCAAATATTTGTACTCATGCTTATATTTCCTCAATTAAGCATAAAATATCCAAAAATAAAAAAATAGGAGATGTATATTTATCATCCCCTACTTTTATTAAGAAATTTTATTGAAATTTTTATATTACTTTAACTTTATTGCTTCTTTAACATTTTTAACTATGTTTTCAGCAGTTAAACCATAACGTACTAATAATTCATTAGGTTTTCCACTTTCACCAAAGCAATCATTAATACCTACTTTTTTAACTATAACCGGGCAATTTTCTGTAACAACTTCTGCAACAGCTGAACCTAAACCACCTATTATACTATGTTCTTCTGCAGTAACAATAGCTTTTGTTTCTTTTGCTGCTTTTATTATTATTTCTTCATCTATTGGCTTTATTGTATGAATATTTATTACTCTTACATTTATTCCTTCTTCTGCTAAAGTATTTTTAGCTTCTAATGCAGCTTCAACCATAATTCCTGTAGCTATTATAGTTGCATCAGTACCTTCTGCTAAAGTTACTCCTTTTCCTAATTGGAATTTGTATGTAGCCTCATCATTAACATTTGCTACAGCCATTCTTCCAAGTCTTACATAACAAGGTCCATTAATTTCTGAAATAGCCTTTATTACTTGTTCAGTTTCTATAGCATCTGATGGATTTATAACAGTCATATTTGGAATACTTCTCATTAAAGAAATATCTTCTACTGATTGGTGAGTTGCCCCATCTTCTCCAACAGTTAATCCAGCATGAGTTGCACAAATTTTCACATTAAGATTTGGATAACAAATTGAATTTCTAATTTGCTCAAAAGCTCTTCCAGCTGCAAACATAGCAAATGTACTTACATATGGAATTTTTCCACAAGTTGACATACCAGCTGCTACACCCATCATATTAGCTTCTGCTATTCCCATGTTAAAGAATCTTTCTGGAGCTACAGCCTTAAAATCTGCTGTTTTTGTTGATTTTGAAAGGTCTGCATCTAAAACTACTACATTTTTATTAGTTGTTGCTAATTTTGATAATGCCTTTCCATAAGCTTCTCTAGTTGCTATTTTCTTACTCATTATTTATCTCCTCCTAATTCTTTAAGTGCAATTTCACATTGTTCCTTGTTTGGAGCAGTTCCATGCCATGATGCTTCATTTTCCATAAATGATACACCTTTACCTTTTACAGTGTTGCAAATTATTGCTGTTGGCTGACCTTTATGATTTTTAGCCTTTTCTATAGCATCTAAAATCTCATCATAATTATGTCCATCTATTACTAGAACATTCCAACCAAAAGCTTCAAATTTTTTGTCTATAGGTGAAGGATTCATAACCTTTGTAATTTCACCATCAATTTGTAATCCGTTAAAATCTACAAATGCTGTTAAATTATCTAATTTATAATGAGCAGCACACATACTTGCTTCCCAAACTTGACCTTCTTCTAATTCTCCATCTCCTAAAAGAGCATATACTCTATAAGATTTATTATCAGCTTTTCCAGCTAAAGCCATACCTACTGCTGCTGATATTCCTTGCCCTAATGATCCAGTTGACATATCTATTCCTGGTAAATCATTCATATTAGGATGTCCTTGTAGTCTTGAGCCAGTTTTTCTTAATGTTAATAATTCCTTTGGATCAAAAAATCCTCTTCTTGCTAATGCACTGTATAAAACTGGTGCTGCATGACCCTTTGATAATACAAATCTATCTCTGTTTTCATCCTTTGGATTATTAGGATCAATATTTAACTCAGAAAAAAATAAAGTTGTAACAATATCTGTTGCAGATAATGATCCACCTGGATGACCTGATGCTGACTCTGTTAACATTTGAACTATATCTTTTCTAATTTGTTTAGAAATTTCAACTAACTCTTCCTTATTCTTTTTCATTATGTATCCTCCTAAAAAATATTATAGACTATAATTTTTACTAATTTGCATTAGTATTTTAACATATCTTATGGCTTATGTGTTAGTATTTTATAAAAAAGCCAAAATAAATATGAAACTCATTAAAAAATCGAGATGAATTTTACATCTCGATTATATTTTTATAATCCCTTTATAAGCTTAAGCTAATCAATAATGCATTATTAACTTTTTTCATATCAACATCTGTCATATGTCCAATTTTTTCTTTTAATCTTCTTTTATCTAATGTTCTTATTTGTTCAAGAAGAACAACAGAATCTCTATTTAGTCCATATTCCTCTGAAGATATTTCTACATGAGTTGGTAACTTTGCCTTATTTATTTGAGATGTTATAGCAGCAACAATAACTGTTGGACTATATTTATTCCCAATATCATTTTGTATTATGATTACAGGTCTAATTCCACCTTGCTCTGAGCCTATAACCGGACTTAAATCTGCGTAAAAAATATCGCCTCTTTTTACTACCATTGTTGTCATTTGATAAATCACTCTCCGCAAAGCCATGTTTCATATATATCAACATCAATAAATCCACATCCATCATATTCATGGGCAATTGCTAAATTTAATTTTCCCATTTCTATATAACCTTTTTTCATTTTTTCAAATTCTATAGCTCCTTCACTATATAAATCACTATATAATATACTATTAGATAAATTCTCATTTGTTTCTATGTTTTTTAGTATTTTTTTATTGTTTAATGACCTTGACATAATTCTCACTCCTTCTGGTAGTAAAAAAATTTATGTTTATAATAACAACTAAATACATTATATTTCAAATTGTATCATAATGTCAAAGTATTAAACTATTAATTATTTAAGTCTTTTCTTTTATATAAAAAATTTCTATGTTTTTTGATGTACATTAAATTAATTATCTATGTACATACATTAAGTAATTTGTGTACATTTATCTAGCTTATTTTTATCTATTGCTTATGTATATACATATAATCTAAATAATTGTGAATTTTGTTGATTACTTTAATGGCTATTTATTTTTTAAAATAAATTTTTATCTAATTCTTTCAATTTTTCAAAGCTTCTATATGTTATTCTTATTCTCTCTTCATCTTTTACATCATAAATTTGGGTCATTACTGGAACTTGATTTTCTTTATCTAAGTATATAAAAGCATAATCCATATGTTGATTTTCAAATGGAAGTTTAACAATTACTTTTAAATAACTCTTATCTCCCCATTCTTCTTCACCTTCTTCAATAGTTAATATTTCATTTGATAATATATTGTTTATAGATGCTAAAGGATAAACTTCATCTATTCCTTCATCAACTTCATATTTGTTTTCCTTTTCTTCTATTGAAATATAACCATTTTTATAAACTTTTACCCTACCTTCCTCAAATTCAATTCTTAATCCAAGCTTTTTATAATATAATAATCTTACATTTTCAGAATACTCATTTTTAGAATTTTTTATAATGTACTCTATTTTGGACTTATATATTGGTATATCTTTTATTTTTTCTATAACTTCTTCATTTGTTAGTACATAGCTATGTCTAAAAAATATAATTACTATGGAAAGCAAGATAAGAATTGTAAATAAAGTTAAAATTATCCATTTGCTAGCGTGACTAACTATTTTTTTTTCCTTCATATTTCCTCCAAGGTTAGTTATATATTAAGTAATATTAATATATTTAAGGAAATATTCTAATTCTAGTTTAAATCTTCCATAATTGATGGAATTGCTTCAATTATGTCCCTTGAATTAACTGAAAATCTTGTTTTTCCTAATTTATCACCAGATTTTCCATGAATATATGCTCCTAAAATAGCACTATTAAACAAATTCTTACTTTGTCCAACCAATGAACCTATTATTCCTGAAAGACAATCTCCCATTCCGCCAGATGCCATTTTGCTAGTTCCAGTGGTATTAATAATAGTTTTTTCTCCATTTGTAATAACAGTATTATAACCTTTTAAAAGTACTATTACCCCATTTTCTTTTGCATACTCTCTACTTATTTCAATTCTATTATTTTCAACATCACTTATAGACTTTTTAACTAGTCTTGCCATTTCTCCTGGATGAGGAGTAAAGATAGCCCTTCCTTTTAAAGATTTTAATAGTTCTTCTTTTCTAGAAATGATATTTAAAGCATCTGCATCTGCTACAACATAACAATTACTTTCTTTAATACATTTTTGTAACATGTTTACATTTTCATTATTTTGACTAAGACCAGGACCACATATTAATACATCTATATTTTTTAACAACTTCTCTATTTTTTCAGTTTCACTATACCTTAGTGTCATTTGCTCTATTAATCTAGTGGAAAAAATATTTTGTAATTCATCCTCTATAAGCAAAGTTACTAACCCTGATCCTGTTCTTGCAGTAGATTCAGCTACTATATAAGCTGCGCCTGTAAACCCTTTACTTCCAGCTAATATTAATACTTTTCCATAATCTCCTTTGTGTCCTACTATATCTCTTTTAGGAATAATATTTTTATAATCTTCTTCTTCTAATAGATATATATTTTCATTATTTTTTTCTTTTACAAAATCCGGTATTCCTATTTTTATTGTTTTTATTTTTCCTAAATATTTTTGTGCTTCAGTAGAAAAAAATCCTTTTTTATAAACTTCAATACTATAAGTTTCTTTTGCAATTACTGATATTTTAAGAGCCTTGCCCATATTACAATCTAATCCTGATGGCACATCAATAGATATTGTATATTTAGAAAATTTATTTATCATTTGTATAGTATTATAGTACAATCCTTCTATATTTCTACTAATTCCTACCCCAAATATAGAATCTATTATTATATCAGACTTTTCTAACTCTAGTTCTAAATCTTTATTAAACATATCCTCATTTAAAATAACTATTTTTCCTCCAAGATTTTTGAAAATATTATAGTTAATTTTAAATTCTTTACTTCCTTTTTCAACATTTCCTACAATAAATATTTTTACGTTTTTATTAGACAATAATAATTTTCTTCCTAGAGCTAATCCATCTCCTCCATTATTTCCTATTCCACAGAAAATAATAAAATTCTTTCCTTTATGTACAACTTCGTTTAAAATTCCCTCAGCTGCATTTTCCATTAGTACTATACTAGGTATCCCAACTTTTTCTATTGTTTGTTTGTCAATTTCTTTAGTTCCTTCCATAGAAAATACTTGCTTCATTATTGTTCCTCCTCTAATACTGCAAAGGCAATTGCATTGTCATTTGAATGTGATATTGAAAGGTGAAACTTATATTTTTTAAGGTTATTCTTTTCAATTACTTTTAAATTTAGATTAACTAATGGCTTATTAAGATTGTCATGTAATATTTCTATATCCCTTAATCCAAATCCTCTTATTCCTGTTCCTAAGGCTTTGCTTACTGCTTCTTTTGCTGCAAATATTCCTGCTATTGTGTGTTTATTATTATTTCTTGTTTTAAAATATTGTTGTTCATTTTCAGTAAATACTTTTTTTATAAAATTACTATTTCTTTCTATTGCTTTAGAAATTCTTTGTATTTCAATAATATCTGTTCCTATCCCTCGTATCAAATTAAACACCTTCTCTAACATTAATTGTACTATATTATAGAGAAAAATGCTCTGTTTATTTAATTAAATTCAAGAACACAATTATCAACAGTTTCTCCTATTACATCAATTAGGTGAATTGGTGATACCTGATTTCTATATAATAAATCAAGTAACTTTTGGACTACTTCTTTCTTTTTTGATATAATATCAACACGATCTTCAATAGTACTTACTACTACCTTATTTTTTATGCTTTCTTTTTTAACAACTATTCCATAAACAGTTTCATTATTATATTTTCTAGACTCCATTAGATAACTATATTTCATTTCTATCCCCTCCAAATTAATACTTAAATTTAATTCTTTAATTTTCAATCTAATCCCTCCTAAACTAACTTATCTTTTACTAAATTTTAGCATAACTTTAAGTATTAAATTGTCAAAGTGTAGACTGTCTGAAAAAATTTTTTCCAATTTCGTTTTACAATTTTATGTAATTCTCTTTTTTTGAAATCATTTTCTAGTACTTTTCCTAATACTTTTTTATTTTTATTTAGAAATTCCTTTGCTTTTTAATTTAATATTTTTTTACATATTTAAAAAAAGACTATTGCCTATTCGACAACAGTCTTATCTAAAATATTATCCTTAACTTTTTTAGTATTTATAAAATTAAATTCTTCTGCACAAACTTCAATCTTATATCTTTTATTACCATTTTCATCTTCATAATTACTAGTTCTAAGAGTTCCACTTATACTTATTGAATCACCTTTTTTCACATATTTACATAAAATTTCCGCCTTTTTACCCCAAAATACAACTGGAACAAAATCTGCTTCTTTAATTCCTGTTGAAGATTTAAAGTTCCTATTTATAGCTATTATTACTCTAGTATAATATTTACTTTTACTTTGAATAGCTTTTAATTCTGGGTCCTTAACTAAATTACCTAATAATACAACTTTATTTATCATAACAACCTCCAAAATAAATAGATATTAAAATTATTGACACTAATATCTATTTATATTCAATAAGAATGAATTATTTTTTAGTTATTGATAAAACCGAATTAAATTCTAAACCAAATAAAAATATTATAGAAATTAAAAATAACCATATCATAAGTATAAACACTGCTGCCAAACTCCCATAAATCTTTGAATAATTACTAAAGTTATTTATGTAGAAGGAAAAAGCTACTGAAATTATTAACCAACCAAAAGTTGTAATAATTGCCCCTGGAAAAGCTTCCTTCCACTTTATTTTTTTAGATGGTGCAAATTTATATATGATAGCTAATATAAAAATAAGAACTATTAATATTAATCCATATCTAAATAAATTCCATATAAATAATACTAAATGATGAAAAGGAAGTATATTTATCAAATGATTTCCGATTATATCACCAAATACAAGAAGTGCAAGGGTCGCTATTATGATTAAAGCTAATGCTATTGTACTTATATATGATATTATTGATCTTTTTATAAATCCTCTATTTTCATGTATGTTATATGCCTTATTTATACCTTTAAGTACAGCTCTAAAGCCTGAAGATGCAGTCCATATTGTTAATAATATAGAGATTCCTAGTAGTCCTGTACTTTGATAGCTAACTATTTCATTAACAGTACTTTCTATTAACTCAAATACACTAGTAGGCATTAGATTATCTAATAACTTTAAAATACTATTTGCATCAAATTTACTAAATCCTAATAATGTAAATAAAAACATTAAAAAAGGAAAAAAAGATAGAATTAAATAATATGCCATTTGAGATGCTAAGGCAAAAATATCATCTCTTTGAGATTTGGTTAACAAAGTTAATATTAATTCAAATTTAGATAGTTTCTTATATGACTTATTATCCTTCATTATAATTACAAAATCCCCTTTTAAATTTGAATACAATAAATTTCTTTGTTATATATTATACTCAATTATTTTTTTTAATATTAATTTTTATTTTCATCATATTCATTAGTAATTCTTTGAACTATCTTCTTTATAACACTTGCTTGTGCAATTAATGAAATAACAATTATGAATACTCTTATTCTTTCTTCATCTTTTTCATTAAGATCAAATTCTTCCATTTTATCTTTTAGATGATCTATATTGCCCATATAAGTTTTTAAAAATGAATCATAGCTTTCTTTTTGGATTTCAGTAAAAACTTTATATGCTGCTTCCCAAGAAATTATATCATCTGTTCTGTCATTTATTTCATTAAATGCTAATCTAAATACTTTTTTTATTTCTTCTGTTGTTAGTACGGGCCTCATAAAACTTAAAAGAACCAATTGAACAAGATGGATTTTTGTATATCCCCTTTTTTTACCATCTTCAGGCTTCATGATTACTTCACTCTTTATATAGTTTTGTACTATGTTGTTAGTATATTTATCTTCAGTAAATTTATCATTTAAAAAATCTATAACTTGAGATAAAAATAAATCATATTGAGGAAAGTCATTAAATGATATAATACTACTACTAGACATTTCTTCAGCTAATTCTTTTATATAGTCAAAACTAAAATCTTTATTCATGCATTATCACCCTCTTTTTATTATTAATTTTATTATATAGTAAAAAAAAACTTGTTACAAGTTAATTTTGCCGTTATAATAATATTTATGTGTTTAAAAAAATAGGGTTATACTTTTTTTTACATTTATAGCTTATTTCGTATGTAATTTCAGTATTTTTTTAATATTTGCCTTTTTTATTATATAATTTTATTTTGGATTAATTTTAATATGTTAAAGGAAGCCTGTACGTACAATTTTGAATTATGTATTCATGCCATTTTTGAGGATTTTTCATTTTATGTAATTTTTATTAGAAAAATTCCTTATAGCCTATTGACATTCCTAAATTATGGTAGTATATTTAACTTATAAAGTTGCTTTTTTCCCGAAATTTTACAAATATAGCATTGTTACTGGTTTTTTAAAATATTTTTTTGGAAAATTTCAAGTAAAAGGTTGACTTTAAATTACATATTTGTTAATATTATATATGAAATGTCGAAACATGAATTTAAAGGAGGAACCCAAAATGAAATCAACTGGTGTAGTAAGAAGAGTAGACGAATTAGGTAGAATAGTAATTCCAATAGAGTTAAGAAGAACTCTAGATATTGCTGAAAAAGATGCATTAGAAATATATGTAGATGGTGAACAAATCATATTAAAGAAATATGAACCAGCATGTATTTTCTGTGGAGATGCTAGAGATGTTATAAATTATAAAGGTAAGAATATTTGCCAAAACTGTCTTCAACAAATTAGAGACAACAAATAATATACCTAAAATAACAACATACTAAATTTTAGAGAATTTATCCCCTTAAATTCTCTAAATAAAAAAAACGTTCTACCCCTTAGAACGTTTTTTTATTTTTATTAATATTTATCTATTTGTTACTTATCAAAATTAATTTTATTAACTCTTTCTTTCTATAACAATAAATTATATGTCAATAGCATATTTATAAACTTCATTTTTGCTAAGGCCTCTTTCTTTAGCAACATATTTTATAGCTTCCTTTTTAGTAACTCCACTTTCCATAACACTTAAAATATGTTCCCTTATATTTAAGTTCTCCCACTTTTCTTTATTTTCTTTATCTATATGCTCTTGTGGCTTTCCTTGAACAACAAGTACAAATTCTCCTTTAGGAGATATTTCTTTAAAATATTCTATTAATTCTTTTATTGTTCCTCTTTTAATTTCTTCATGGAGTTTTGTAAGTTCACGGCATACTGCTATATTTCTATTTCCTAAATACTCTAACAAAGTTTCTAATGTATTTAAAATCCTATAAGGAGATTCATATAAAATTATGGATTCTTTTACATCCTTTATTTCATTTAAAAGAATCTTTCTTTCTTTATTTTCTCTAGGAATAAATCCTCTAAATAAAAATCTTGTTGTATCTAACCCAGAATATACTAAGGCTGTTGTTATTGCTGTAGCTCCAGGTAATACTTCAAAATTTATATTTTCATTAATACATTTGCTCACTATTACAGCTCCTGGGTCAGATATTCCTGGAGTTCCTGCATCTGTAACTATAGCTATATTCTTTCCCTCTTTAAGCATTTGTATTATATCTTCACTTTTTCCTTGTTCATTATGTTTATGATAACTTATTAAGCTTTTTTTAATTTCAAAGTGATTTAAAAGTTTTAATGTTTGTCTTGTATCTTCTGCTGCAACTATATCAACAGATTTTAAAACTTCTAAAGCTCTTAATGTTATATCTTTTAAATTTCCTATTGGGGTTGGAACTAAATATAATTTACCTACACTCATTATTTATTACTCCTTCCATAGATTTTGTTAATTTCATCACTATATTCTCCATTATCATTATAAACATATAAAGGTGGTTCCCACTTAAGAAATTGTCCTCCATCTCTTTGACCTTCTATTAAAACTATATTAGGTGCCTTTTTTGTATTTGGATGAACCATTCTTATTCTTTTAGGCTCTATTTTATATTTTCTCATTAAAATTAATATATCAGCTAATCTTTCTGGTCTATGTACCATATACATTCTACCATTATCTTTTAATAAAATTCTAGAAGTAGCTATTACATCTTCTAAGGTACATAAAACTTCATGTCTTGCTATAGCTAATTTGTCACTTGGATTAACAATTCCTGAATTATTAAGCTTATATGGTGGATTTACTGTTAGTGCATCAAATCTACCTAATTGTTTTAAAAATTCTATATCTTTTAAATCTTTATTTATAAATTTTATTCTATCTTCTACATTATTTAAAGCAATACTTCTATTAGCCATTTCTGCTATTTCTTCTTGAACTTCTATTCCTACTATTTCTTTAGGGGCATATTTTCCTAACATTAAAAAAGGAACTATTCCTGTCCCTGTACATAAATCTATAACTCTAAAATTCTTTTTTATATTTGCAAATTCTGATAATAATACAGCATCTACTCCAAATCTAAAAGAATCCTTTTTTTGAATGAGTTTTAATCCTTTTAACTGAAGATCATCTATAGTTTCATTTTCTTTTATAATCACTTCATTTTGTATAATACTTTCATTACTCATATAATTATTTCCTTTTCTTTTTTTATATATAAAAAAAGAAGTTGCAAATAACAACTTCTTTCCTGGTGGCTCGACCAGGAATCGAACCAGGGACACGAGGATTTTCAGTCCTCTGCTCTACCGACTGAGCTATCGAGCCACATTACCTGGCAACGTCTTACTCTCCCACACAGTCTCCCATGCAGTACCATCAGCGCTGTAGAGCTTAACTTTCCTGTTCGGAATGGGAAGGAGTGTTTCCTCTACGCCATCATCACCAGATGTATGATTCTCTAAATCTTTGATTTAGCTAAGAATCTTGTACTCCTCAGCTTTGCTGAGTGAGTTTCCTTTTAAAGAGTTTGTTCTCTGAAAATTGCACATAGATTTCTTTTAAATTTGTATTCTTTGTTTTTATTTGGTCAAGCCCTCGACCTATTAGTATCAGTCAGCTAAATATGTTACC
>OBYZ01000303.1_pt1 | contig 55099 bp, 39 predicted proteins | sample 1501501 | NCBI WGS metagenome assembly OBYZ01 (sample SAMEA2580213, study PRJEB22360) | human gut metagenome | biome: human gut; feature: human-associated habitat; material: faeces | place: Denmark | collected 2008/2010
TTCTTATTAACGTTCATAAAGAACTATGTTTTCCATGGCAAAGATAATGGTAGAGGAACGACCCGTTTCTCGTAGAGTTTCGACCCGATCTCCGTAGAGAAACGAGGCGTTTCTCGTAGAGGAAAAATAGTCTGAATAACATCTTGATTTACAATGATTTATGAATCTTTAAAATGTTGTATATTTTCAATGCGAAAACGATCTGTTTATCTGTTTATTTAGCATTTGTATATATCTGAAATCACAACATATCTTGGCTCGTTTTGTATATAATCCCTGTCATAAAGCTGTTGCTTGTGAATCAAGCTGTAAATCAGACGCAATAACTTGATCCTTGGCAGAATGTGCACACAGGAAAAGTAATGTTTTCAGTTGTTTGTTACGGTTGAATTCGGAAGAGCTTCGCATAAGGGCTTCGATCTCATGGTCAAGCCTTGATATCTGAGTGTCCGACTTAGCAAGAGTAGAGCTGGCAACCAAGCAAACAGAAGATTTATAGAGACAGTAAGCTAACTACTGTTATGGTGTATGTGATGCAGATGTATGGAAGTAATATACGTTTGTACATTGGGGTGAACATACGGGAATGGCATCATCTGAATATAGTGAACGGAAATTTCTTTGATATCAGGAAATATGCTATGAGTTATGTGCAAATGGGAATGAAGAAAAATGTTTTCAAATGTTAAATGTTCCTTGTGCTACTTATTGTTGTGTAATAATGAGTAATATTGTACTCTAAATAGGGAATGAGCATTTAGAAATGCTGATTCCTGTGTCACACAAACATATACCATTATGAAAGAAAAAATATACATAATTATCATATTAGGACTACTCATTTTCTTTCCACAATTTTCTAAAGCGCAAAATACCGGACATATATCAGAACTGCAACGCTTGATTGACAATAATATTGCATACGACTCTATTGCTCCAATAGACAGTGTTATCCTTTGGGGACAACAAGCAAGCCTTGAATTGGAACGGGAGAATAAAAATGAACTGTTTTTTCGTATAAAACGACTGGTGGTATCTCTTTATGCTTTACGCGGAGATATCGGTCCGGCAATTGATGAAGCCAGGCTGATGTATGAAAAAGCGGAAGCCCTCAATTATGATTTGGGTATCGCACTGTCAAGTGTAGCTATAGGAAATGCCTATTATTGTTCCAATATGCCTGAACAAGCAATCAATTCATATAAAGAAGCGATATCTTATCCTGTTAAGAAAACGAAAAATTACTTCTATAAAGAGGTTACTATTGCCAATCTTATTTCGCTTCTCTTGTCAGCCGGTGAGATGGAAGAAGTGGAGAAGTATAGAGAAATGCTTAAAACAATACAGTTAACTAATACCCCCAATACTTCTTCACAGTTACTGGCATGTGCAATAGACGTTTCATATTATATCCGAAATGATAATCTTGAAAAAGCCGGTGACAGCTTCAGAAAAGCTGAACAGGTTTATATGCAGGATAGACAGCCTTATCTACAGGTTACCTTTCTCTTAATGAAAGGAGAGTATAATGAAGCTATCGGAAATTATGATGTTGCATTGCAGTGTTATGATAACATATTGAAGAGCATTAAACATAAGATGAGATCTATAAACTATCTGCATGTGGCTTATACCAAGGCTGATCTGCTTGAAAAGATGGGTAATAAGAAAGATGCAATTCCGGTTTATGAGGAAATCAGCATGATTACGGATTCGATTGTTGCGCCCAGTTATGCACATCGGATTAATAGCTTGCGGGCATCATTCAGGGAAAACCGGATGAAGGTAGATAATGAATCTGAGCGTAACCGTCTTTATCTGGAAATAATTTTACTTGGCAGCGGTGTATTGGCCATTATTGTTTATCTTGCTTTCTACATAAGTAAGCAAAATAAGCAAATAGCAGCATCCAGAGTTCGCTTGGAGCAGTCGCAAAGAGCATTAGAGAATGCCATTCAGACCAAAAGCCTATTCTTATCTAATATGAGTCATGAAATTCGTACTCCGTTGAGTGCCATTTCCGGCTTTTCTGCCCTTCTGACGGATAAAGGGCTTGATATGGACACGAGGCAACAATGTGGAGAAGTAATACAACAGAATTCTGATTTGTTACTAAAACTGATAAATGATGTTATAGACCTTTCTAACTTAGGATTAGGAAAAATGAAGTTTAAGTTTGGTTATTATGATGCAATAACCATTTGCCATAACGTTATTGAAACGGTCAATAAGGTCAAACAGACCCAAGCCGAGGTTTTATTCAGGACTTCATTAGATTTTTTGGAATTATATACTGATGATTCGCGCCTGCAACAGTTGTTGATAAATCTACTAATCAATTCTACCAAGTTTACCTCTTCCGGTAGCATTACTCTTGAAGTGTCCAGGGAGTCGGATATTACTGCATTATTCTCTGTTACAGATACCGGTTGCGGTATTCCGCTGGAACAACAAAATAAAATATTCAATCGTTTTGAGAAGTTGAATGAAGGGGTGCAGGGGACCGGGCTTGGGCTTTCAATCTGTCAGCTTATCATTGAACGCATTGGAGGTAAAATTTGGATTGACTCGGAATATGTATCCGGATGCCGCTTTTATTTTACACATCCGATTAAACCGACAAAACAAGGAAAGGAGTAATAGAAATGAAACGATTATTCAGCTTATTCATCCTACTTATATTAGTGGGATTGGTGAAAGTCTCTGCAGATAATGCTACAACAGTCAAAGATAGTTTGCTCAAGGTGTTGAATAGCCAGCCTAAAGGTGAATCACGTTTAAATACACTTTACTCCCTCGCCCGCCTTGATCAGATGTCACCTTCTTGTGTCTATTATCTAGGCAAATTATTGGATGAAGCCACAGAACTGGATGATAAGAAAAATCAATGTCTTGCCATGTACGCACATGTGGTTTATTACTATAATCATCAAGATGAGGATAGTACAACAGTCTGGATGAATAAACTTGCGTCAGTAGCGTTGAAACATAAATACTATAAATATTACTTTTCCGGGAAAAGGGCGGACATAGCAATGCATACCATTAAGCATAAGATAGAGTATAGTATTACAGAGGCGGAAGAGATGTATAAGCTGGCTGAAGAATTAGATAATACACAAGGAATGATTTCTGCTAAATTATGTTTGATGACGGCCTATCTTATGACCGCACGATTTAAAGAGGGGGAAGAAGCTGGTTTTGAAGCTTATCGCCTCTTGCCGGCAGATGCTTCATTGGAGGAGCGTGCGAGGATTCTACAAGAAATAACTCTGGCTTGTTCTTCCACAAAAAATAAAGATATTTTGAACTATTTACATGAATATGAGTCAGTATTAGACGAACTATCACACAATAAGTATGAAGAGAAGATTAGCGAGAGGGGGTATTTATTAATAGAAACTTTATATGCAGACTACTATCTGGACATGAATGATTTGGATAAAGTCCGTATCCATTTAAAGAAAATGGACCTGTATTATTCTCCATCTAATTTTTTGACCTATAAAGGATTGTACCATAATGTATATTCCCGCTATTACCAGATTACCAAAGAGTATGATAAGGCTTTGGAGCATTCCGGAAAAACGATAGAATTTCTCTCTGATTTATCAGATGACGGAGGATTGAATCACAGAATAAGACAAGCTGGGATTTTAGGCGATATGGGACGGATTGATGAATCTGTTTCTTTATTCAAGCAGCTATTGGCTCAGAAAGATTCATTTTATAATGAGTTGTCGACGTCCCAAATGGATGAAATTTATCAAATGCGGAATATGGATGACTTGATCCTGAAAAAAGAACAGCACAAGAAAACATTTCATTATATTGGTTTTATACTGATTGCAATAACATTATCAATTATGATTCCTGCTACCATCCGCATTTATCTTTTAAGAAAAAGATTAATAAAGGAAGAGCGAAAAATTCAGAAATTGAATCTGGTGACAGAAGAAGCAAATGAAATGAAGGGTAATTTCCTGGCGAATATGAGTTATAATATTCGTGTATCACTAAATAATGTACTTGGATTTTCTCAAATTATAACTCAGGAAAATGAGAATATAAGTGATGAGGAATGGAAGGAATATTCTGAAATTATTCAAACTAATTCTAATGACTTGATTAATATGGTCAATAATGTACTTGATTTGTCAAGGTTGGAAGCCGGAAAAACGAAATGGCAAATACAGGAATATGATATTATCATATTGTGTTCGGATGTTATCAGTATGTTACGTATGCAAGATGGGGGAAAAATAGATTTGGATTTTCAGACAGACATTGAGAGTCTGTTGATACCTGTTGATGTTGCCCGTTTTACCCAATTATTGCTTAGCACATTGACCTATCCGGACTCATGTGATGAGGAAAGAGCTGTTTCGTTTTCTTTATTCCGTGATAATACGGGTAAGTATCTTGTCTTTCGTATAGTAAATAGTCCAATTGCCGACCCTGAATTTCAAAACTCAAAAGTCGAAATTTGCCACAACATGAACCGTTTGACAATAGATTTTTTTAAAGGAACATATTCTGTTGTTTCTGATGCTGAAAATAAAAATATGATAGTGTTTACATATCCCTGTTCTATATAGAAATAAAAATATGCGTAATTATGATAGCATGTAAAACAATCTTAATGCTGATTTTAGGAACATCATTGATGATTTCAGTCAGCGCAACGGCATCTGAAGCAGTCACCCCTGTTGATAGTTTACAGAAGTTGTTGAAAAGTACCCACGATGTAGATAAACGTGCCATAATCAACGTCCATCTGGCCGATATCTATACCGATAGCATTGATATATCCAATATGTATTGGGATAATGCACTTTCAGAAGCTATAGATGCCAAGAATGACTATGTGACAAAACTTGCGATAAGTGTATTGGCTGAACGTTATGCAGCGACTGACTTGAAGAAAGTCGATAAATATATCTCAATAGCCCAACAGAATTTGACGGAGAAACACAATGAATTATTTTGTTCGTTTCTTTATTGTTACAAAATCTGGTATGAAATGCGAAAAATGAACAATCTACAGAGTATTGAAAACGAGTTGGCGGAATTGAAAAATGATAGCTCAAAACATATGAGTCCGGTAGCTGAAATACAATGGGAGTATTTAATGGGAATATCGCAGGACTTTTCTTCAACTTTAACCGGTTCTTATAAAAAAGTACCTGATGCTATTCCTTATATCGAACGTGCTTTAAAAAAGTTATTAGCTTTCCCCCTACAGGATAGAATCTATTTTGAGATGTTGTGTCGTTTTGAATTATCAGAGCTCTATATGGTTGTGCAAGATAAAAGAGCGGCAAATGAAATTGAGGCGATCATTGGTTTGCATGAACAGCTGAAGTTGCTAAATCCTGCATTTGAAAGACGTTTTCAGGATGACTCATTTTTCTACATAGAGATGTATTCTCATATGATTTTCTTAACAGATCTTTTATCAAAAGAGAAAAGCACAGAGTATTATCATAAGTATCTAAAACTGGCTATTAAGAAAAATAAAATGGATGATATTTACGAAAATAGTGCGAGATATTATGAAACGATGGGGGATTACAAAAAGGCCGTTACCTACATAGATTCTGTGATACAATATGGTAAATACAAGCAGCAACAGTTGCTTCCTGTCTATGTCGTGAAGTCTATATTATATTCTAAGATGGGAGATTATAAGAATGCTTATCTGACTATAAGACAGAGAGATTCTTTACATATTTCGGACAACTCGGATAAGATATTAGAGCAAATGTCTGAGATGCGAACCCGGTTTGATGTTAATAAGTTGGAACTGGAAAAGGATAAGTTAACTGATAGGAACAGGCATATTGCTATGATCGGTATTGTTATTATTTTAATTATTCTTATAGGGTGGGGCTTTTATCAAAGCTATATGGTAAAACGATTGAAAAAAATGCATCGAGAATTGATGATTGCCAATGAAGAAGTGAAGAAACAAAGCTTCAAGGCTACTGAAAGTGAAAAAATGAAAACTGCCTTTCTTCATTCAATATGCCATGAAGTGCGTACCCCCATGAATTCAATAAGTGGCTTTTCACAACTTTTATTAGAGGATTCTTTGGATGATGAGACTAAAAAAGAATGCCAAAGCACGATACAGAAAAATGTAGATTCTTTAGCTTCTATAATAAATGATATGCTTGAATTATCAGAGCTTATAAGTTCAGATTCCAAATTTCCAGTCGAAAACGTGAATGTACATGGGCTTTGTGTTGAAGAAATTGAAATACTAAGGAAAAAAATAGAAAACCATGCTATAGAATGTCTTATTAAGGGGGATGATAAATTTTTGGAAATACAAACGAATCGTTTTTATCTTTCCCGTGTTATAGGTAACTTGTTGAATAATGCTGCAAAGTTTACAGAAAAAGGGACGATAATATTGGAGTATAAACTTGATACAGAAGAAAAGAACTTGATTATAACCGTTTCTGATACAGGCATTGGAGTGCCTCACGATAAGCAAGAATGGGTCTTTGAGAGGTTTACGAAAGTTGATGATTTCAAACCTGGTACAGGATTGGGGCTGTATGTTTGCCGAAACATAATACAACGCCTCGGTGGGAATATAAATATTGATTTAGATTATGTGGGTGGCTGTAAAGTTGTTATTTATTTACCTATACATGCAATCTGAAAATTAGTTCTTTAGTGTTGTGTTTTTACAACGGTTTTATCGGTAAGTAGTATTTCAAATTTAGTTCATATTATGACAGCGTTTCAATAATAATATCATATAATTTAGAACAATTACTTATGCAAATATCAATGATATGTTTTTTCTTTATTATATGTAATGAGGCTTAGCTAAAAATCTGAAAAGTAAATTTGACAGAAGCTTGCACATTTCAGAAATAACCATTACTTTTGCTGCCCGAAACCCTAAGGAGAGGTGCTCGAGTGGTTGAAGAGGCACGCCTGGAAAGCGTGTATACGCCAAAAGTGTATCACGAGTTCGAATCTCGTTCTCTCCGCAACAAATGAAGCCCTGCATACATGATTGTATTGCAGGGCTTTCTGCATTTTTTGTAATATTTGTTATCCGGATTAGCATTTGGCCCTTCTCAGTTGTATTAGTTAAAACGCAGATTTACTCAGATTGATTAATTTTATTACAGCGCAGCCATTTTATTAGCAAAAGTCTGCGCTCATCAATGTTTCAGTCCTAAACAATAAATCAGCATGATACAAAATAATTTTGCACATTACTCATTAAAATAAATAGTCTTTATGTTGAAGAAACTTTGCTTCTCTTTGCTGGCTATGTCAGCATACATCCTTTCTTCTTGTTCGGGCTCATCTGCCAGACAAGAGGTTGCTGTGCTTCCCACGCCCGTTCAGTTAACAACACAGTCCGGTGCATTTGTATTGAAGAACGGACTTAAGATTGGTGTCTCCGATGAGTCGTTGTTACCAGCTGCGCAGTATTTACAAACTATATTGCAAAATGCAGTAATTTCTACTGCGGAAGTAGGCGGACAGCCTGCTGATATCTTTTTGAAATTGACCGATACCAAAGGGAAAGAGGGAGCGTATAAGTTGAATGTCACTTCCGGTAATATAGTAGCGGAAGCTGCTGATTATTCCGGTATCATTTCTGCTATTTCTACTCTCCGACAGTTATTACCGGCAGCTATTGAACAATCTTCCCAGGATGCTTCTCATTCTATCCCCGCCGTAAGTATAGAAGATGCACCGCGTTTGGTATGGCGCGGGATGATGCTCGATGCTTCACGTCACTTCTGGAACAAAGAGGAGGTGAAGCACGTGCTCGATATGATGGCTCTTTACAAATTGAATAAATTTCACTGGCATCTGACCGATGACCAGGGATGGCGTATTGAAATCAAACAATATCCGCTACTTACCGCAAAAGGAGCGTGGCGTAAATTCAATTCCCACGACAGAGAGTGTATGCATCGTATGGTAGAAGAAGACAATCTGGATTTCCGGATCCCTGAAGATAAGATGGAAATAGTAGAGGGAGATACGTTGTATGGCGGATATTATACACAGGATGACATTAAAGAGATTGTGGCATATGCCGCTCAGCGTGGTATTGATGTAATACCGGAGATTGATATGCCGGGACACTTCCTGGCAGCTATTAATCAATATCCGGAGATTGCCTGTACGGGGCTGATCGGCTGGGGAAGTGTGTTCTCATCTCCCATTTGCCCGGGAAAGGATTCTACTTTGGAGTTCTGTAAGAATGTTTATAAAGAGGTGTTTCAGCTCTTTCCTTATATGTATGTACATATGGGAGGCGATGAGGTGGATATGACCAACTGGAAAAAATGTGCTGATTGTCAGCGCCGCATGAAGCGGGAGGGGATACAATCGGAAAATGGATTGCAGGCATGGTTTGTGCGCCAAATGGAGACGTTCTTTATGGAGAACGGAAAGAAGTTTATTGGCTGGGACGAAGTTATTGCAGATGGTCTTTCTGACAATGCTACTATTATGTGGTGGAGAAGCTGGGCACCTAAAGCTATTCCCACTGCTACCTCCGAAGGCAAGCAGGTGATTAATACGGAGAATAATTATTTCTATTTCGATTATCTACAGGATAAAACGACACTGCCTAAGTTATTGGCTTATGAACCCATACCTGCAGAACTTACTCCCGAACAGCAAAAACGGGTGTTAGGTGTACAGGCCAATTTCTGGTGCGAATGGATTCCTTCTATGAAGCGTCTGGAATATATGATGATGCCGCGCTTGCTTGCACTGAGTGAAATAGCTTGGGTAGAACCTTCTGCCAAGCCTAATATAGATGACTTTTACAAAGCCCTTATTCCTCAGTTTAAACGGCTGGATGCTATGAATATTAATTATCGTATCCCCGATTTGGAAGGCTTTTATAATACGAATGCTTTTGTGGATGAAGCCACCCTGGATATCAAATGTCCGCTTCTTGATGCTGAAATACGTTATACTACAGATGGTAAATTTCCGACAAAGGCATCTCAACTATACGAGGGGCCGCTGAAGGTGACAGAAACCACAGAGTTTACATTGCGCACATTCCGTCCTGATGGTTCGGCTTGTGATATGGTGAAAACTAAGTTTGTGAAAGCTCCTTATGCAGAGGCAGATGGTACGGCAACTGTTTCAGGAGACGGGTTGAATGTTGTATGGCATGATTTTAAGGGAGAGAAATGTGCTGATATTGATGTTGCTCCGGTGAAGGATACATATGTGGTTGAAACGGTGTCTATCCCTGAGGGAGTGAAAGGAGATATCGGACTGGTGTTGAAAGGCTACTTGCAGGTCCCGGTCGATGGAATATATACACTGGCTTTGCTCTCGGATGATGGCAGTACGCTGTTGATTGACGGAAAACTGCTCATTGATAATGACGGACCTCATTCACCGCGTGAAGTAATAGCTCAGGTGGCTTTGAAGGAGGGACTTCATCCGATTGAAATTCGTTACTTCGACAATAATGGCGGTACGTTGGAGATGTCTTTAATCAATGAAAAAGGAGAAAAACAAATACTTGGTAAAGATTGGTTGAAGCATTGAGAAAGTATTATATATATTATCACAGAATAGCATGGCGTTTCAGAAAATGCTATTTCTCTGATTTCTAACAATAAAACTCTGCTCCACTCTGTGGTGAGTTCAACTCAAAAGGGAGAAGTCCTGTTATATTTAAAAATATAGCGGGACTTCTTCCTTTTTGTTAATGAACATGAAAAAGAATCCTTCCGGTTTAACTTTCCCCTTCATCTGAGTTCTAACCTATAAAGCCCAGAAGAACAGATGATAAACGAAAATAAAATCAGGGAGACTTGTGCTTCCAATCCTGAAAAGGGGTTCAGAATGCTGGTAGACAGTTTTCAGGAACCGATATATTGGCACATACGACGTCTTGTTGTGTCCCATGAGGATGCGGAAGATATTATTCAGGAAGTTTTTATCCGTATTTTCCGGCATTTGGAACAATTTCGTGAAGAGAGTTCGCTTATTACCTGGATTTATAAGATAGCCACTAACGAGAGCCTTCGCTTCTTGAAAACCCGCAAAGCAGAGGTTGTTTCTGCCGAAGAAATACAGGAGGAATTGCTCGATAAGTTGAAAACTTCCGATTACGTAGACTATGAAAATGAGTTGGCTGTGAAGTTTCAGACGGCTATCCTGAAATTGCCGGAAAAGCAGCGGGTGGTGTTTAACCTCCGTTATTATGACGAACTGGACTACGAGGCCATTAGCCAGATAACGGGTGACCGTGCGGAGACACTCAAAGTGAATTATCACTATGCGAAAGAAAGAATAAAGGAATACATTGTAAATAGTTAGAGTTATGAACAGAGATTTTGATTTTGATGACATTGGGAAGCGGATGCCTTATAAAACGCCTGAATCTTTCTTTGAAGACAACCGGCGTAGGATACTAAAGCATACGTGTGGAGAGGAACGCCGTGTGAAGAATCGGTTGCACATTATCATTCCGACTGTATTGGCTGCCGCTGCGCTATTGGCCGGATTGTTATTCATGCCACTGGAACCGGGGGGGGGTGAGGTACCTACTGCATCACCGACTCTTGTACTGATGGCTGAAACGGAGTCTGCTAACTCGGATGCGATGGATCATTTTATAGAGAATCTGTCGGATGAAGAACTACAGGAACTTGCCGAACTTTCGGAAACTGATATATTTTTATTTTAATAGATAATTAAAAAAGAAGGAGAACAAATGATGAAAACAAGAATTATTTTTATGCTTTTGGCTGTTGTTGCTATGTGTAGCCAGTCTGCTTTTGCACAAGAGAAAAAACGTCCGGATAGAGAACAGATTCAGGCCATGCAATGTAATCAGGTAGTGAAGGCGTTGATGCTCGATGATGCTACTGCTGCTAAATTCGTTCCTGTGTATCAGAAATATCTGAAGGAGTTGAGTGAGGTACGTATGGAGAATGCCCGCAAACCCAGAGTGAAGGATGCAGCTGCTACACAGCCATTTCCGAAGGCTATCCCTACGGATGCGGAAGTAGAAAAAGCGATTAAAGATCGTTTTACACAGAGCCGTAAATTGCTGGATATACGTGAGAAGTATTATAATGAATTTCGTAAGATACTTTCTCCTAAACAGATAATGAAGATTTATCAATTAGAGAAAGGGAATGCACATAAATTTCAGAAAGAATGGAAAAAACGCCAAGGACAAAAACAGGGACAACGGGCGGAAGCAAAGAAGGGTAATATGCAACGTGGCAACAACAATGTGAAGTCGCAGAAATAAGCTCAATTTGTGATGAATAATAAGAATGTACACTTTTGTCATACAAGAATGTACATTCTTGCTATATATAAGTGTACACTCTTGTATGACAAAAGTGTACATTCTGATATTTGTTGATTATCAGTGCGTTATGTTTTTGTATTGAAACGCATATAGCTTTGTTTTTATTGCATGCAGGCGAGGCGTAGTCTCCAGGCAGGATGAACCATTTCTTTATTTGTTGGTTCATTCAGTATAATATTAAGTATCAATTTATGACTCAGATAAAAATTAAGCGGGTATATGAAGAACCTGCCGATACAGATGGATATCGCGTTTTGGTAGATCGCCTATGGCCTCGGGGGATGAAAAAAGAGTATTTGAAATATGATGTTTGGGAAAAAGATATCACTCCTTCTCCGGATCTGCGTAAATGGTTTCACGGAGATATTGCCGGACATTGGAAAGAGTTTGCAGCAATGTATGAAAAAGAACTGGAAGGCTCTGCTGCCGTAAAGGAGTTTCTTACAAAAATAGCGTCTTATAAAGTTGTTACTCTACTGTATGCTTCCAAAGAACCTGTATATAATCATGCTCGTATTTTGCAACAATATTTAGAGATACACCTTAAGTAATAGTTACTTATTATCGTTTTTTTGCTACTTTTGCCCTCCGGGGCGTTAGTGTTTTTTGCTTTTCAGTTGTATTATATACTGTAAGAGGCCACACTTTTGTCTTCTTAAAACTAATATGTATTGAAACATTTCAAAAAAACGAATAGATATGAGACTTATTTCTGCACTAATCGGATGCTCTTTGTTACTGGGAATGGCCGCTTGTACTCAGACATCTACATCGCAAGACTACACGGATTTTGTAAATCCTTTCATCGGTACCGGAGGACACGGACACACTTATCCGGGAGCGGTGGTTCCCAATGGTATGATTCAACCGAGTCCGGATACACGTATTTATCAGTGGGATGCCTGTTCGGGCTATTACTACAATGATTCTACCATCAATGGATTTTCGCACACTCATCTTAGCGGTACAGGGTGTGGCGATTATGGTGATGTACTACTGATGCCTACTGTTGGCAAACAGGATTATCAGGCTATGGGTTCGAAAAGCCAGCAGATGGCTTATGCATCCGCTTTTTCACATCAGAATGAAATGGCTCAACCGGGGTATTATTCTGTAGTGCTGGACCGGTACAATGTGAAAGCAGAACTTACGGCAACTAAACGCGCAGCCATTCATCGTTATACTTTTCCACAATCTGATGAATCGGGTTTTATTCTCGATTTAGACTATAGCCTGCAACGCCAGAAGAATGAAGAAATGGAATTGGAGGTAATCAGCGATACAGAAATATGCGGACGTAAGAAAACGGTTTACTGGGCTTTTGATCAGTATATCAATTTCTATGCAAAATTCTCTAAACCATTTACTTATACAATGGTGACTGATTCTATGGTGCTCGACGAAGGTGGCCCTTTGTTGCCTACTGCTAAAGTTTTGCTGCATTTTAATACCAAAGCCGGTGAAGAGGTGTATGTGAAAGTGGGTATTTCGGCTGTTGATATAGATGGAGCACGCAAGAATGTAGAAGCTGAGATTCCCGAATGGGATTTTAATGGCGTTCGTAAAGCGGCACGTGCTTCATGGAATGACTATCTGGCAAAAATAGATATTGATACTGATGATAAGGATCAGAAAACGATGTTCTATACCGCTCTTTATCATACTGGTGTGCAGCCCAATCTCTTCACTGACGTAGACGGTCGTTATTTGGGTATGGATCTGAAAGCTCATCAGGGTAGTGTGAATGAACCGATGTATACTATATTCTCTTTGTGGGATACGTTCCGTGCTTATCATCCGTTGATGACCATTATTGATCCCGATTTGAATGAAGCATTCATTCGCTCTCTTATCCAAAAGCAACGTGAAGGTGGTGTATTCCCCATGTGGGAACTGGCTGGTAACTATACCGGTACAATGATTGGTTACCATGCAGTGCCAGTCATTGTAGATGCTTATATGAAAGGGTATCATAACTTTGATGTAAATGAGGCTTATAAAGCCTGTTTACGTGTGGCTGAGTATGATACGACAGGGATTAAGTGTCCTCCGTTGGTACTGCCTCATCTGATGCCACAAGCCAAATACTGGAAAAATAAAATAGGTTATGTACCTTGCGATAAAGACAATGAGGCTGTAGCCAAGGCATTGGAATACGCCTACAACGACTGGTGTATCTCTGCATTTGCCGAAAGCCTTGGAGATGCTGCCAATCATGAGAAATATGCCAAATTTGCCGAAGGGTACAAAACTTATTTTGATCCGTCCACACGTTTTATGCGTGGACTTGACAGTAAGGGCAATTGGCGTACACCGTTTAATCCCCGCTCTTCTACACATCGCAACGATGATTATTGTGAAGGAACAGCCTGGCAATGGACTTGGTTTGTACCTCACCAGATTGACGGACTGGTTGAACTGATGGGGGGCCGCGAAGGGTTCATCAGCAAACTCGATTCATTGTTTACTGTAAGCTCTGTTTTGGAAGGTGAAAATACTTCAGCTGATATCTCCGGTCTGATCGGACAATATGCTCATGGCAATGAACCCAGTCACCACATTATTCATATGTATAATTACGTGGATAAGCCTTACAGAACACAGGAACTTGTAGACAGCGTATTGCAAACGTTGTATTTCAATGATCCGGATGGGCTTTCGGGCAATGAAGACTGTGGTCAGATGTCTGCATGGTATATACTCAATGCGATGGGATTCTATCAGGTATGTCCCGGAAAACCAGTGTATTCTATCGGTCGCCCTCTTTTCAACAAAGCTACGGTGAATCTGAAAGATGGTAAGAAATTTACGGTTATAGCTAAAAATAATAGTCGTGAGAATAAGTACATCCAGTCTATGGTGTTGAATGGAAAACCGCTGGATAAACCTTTCTTTACGCATCAGGACATTGTAGATGGGGGTACATTGGAATTAACAATGGGGAAGGTAATTAAAAAATAAAAATTAAGAAATAAAAGAGGGGCTGTGCTGTAGGTTGAGAAAACAACTACAGTGCAGCTTTTTTTTCTTCCCCTCTCTTTCCAATTAATATTTAATTTTCAACTTTCAACTTTCAATTTTCAATTAAATAATCCTACCTTTGCTGTCGGAACCCCAAAACCAATAAGTTATGAAGTATAAATTATTAGTTCTTGATGTAGACGGAACGTTGCTCAATAGTGAAAAGGAAATCAGTAAACGTACCCTTGCCGCTTTATTGAAAGTGCAGCAGATGGGAGTACGTATCGTATTGGCTTCCGGCAGACCTACATATGGCCTTATGCCCCTTGCCATGAAGCTGGAACTTGGAAACTATGGAGGCTTTATTCTGTCTTATAATGGTGGGCAGATTATCAATGCGCAAAATGGTGAACTCCTGTTTGAGCGTAGGATAAACCCTGAGATGTTGCCTTATCTGGAAAAGAAAGCCCGTAAAAACGGTTTTGCTATCTTTACCTATCATGACGACACTATTATTACCGATTCACCCGAAAATGAACATATACGCCAGGAAGCTGAGCTTAATGGTCTGAAGATAATCCCTGAAACGGAATTTTCAATTGCAATAGACTTTGCTCCTTGCAAATGTATGCTTGTCAGTGATGATGAAGAAGCCCTTGTGGGACTTGAAGAGCACTGGCGCAAACGACTGAACGGTGCGTTGGACGTATTCCGTTCCGAACCCTACTTCCTCGAAGTGGTCCCTTGTTCTATCGATAAAGCGAATACCTTGGGAGCTTTGCTCGAAACACTGAATATCAGTTCAGAAGAAGTTATCGCTATTGGTGATGGTGTTTGTGATGTTTCTATGATACAGTCTGCCGGGCTGGGCATTGCTATGGGTAATGCGCAGGATTCAGTAAAGGTATGTGCTGACAGAATCACCACTTCTAATGATGAGGATGGAGTAGCGATAGCTGTAGAGAAAGCTATTCTCTCAGAAATACGTCCGGCAGAAGTTCCTTTGGACGAACTTAATCAACGGGCTCGCCATGCCTTGATGGGAAATCTGGGCATTCAATATACTTATGCTTCTGAGGATAGGGTAGAGGCTACTATGCCGGTAGACGAACGTACCCGTCAGCCATTCGGTATCCTTCATGGAGGGGCAACGCTGGCACTGGCCGAAACAGTGGCAGGACTCGGTTCGATGATACTCTGCAACCCCGACGAAATAGTAGTAGGTATGCAAGTCAGTGGAAATCATATATCCTCTGCTCACGAAGGAGATACGGTGAGAGCTGTGGGAACAATTGTTCATAAAGGACGCTCTTCGCATGTCTGGAACGTGGATGTGTTTACTTCTACAGCCAAGCTGGTGTCTTCAATACGGGTAGTAAATAGTGTATTGAAAAAAGGATGATTAATACAGGAGAACAGGAAGCCTATATCCTCGTGGATCGTTTTATTGAGACTGGAATGCCTTTTGCCATGTATCGTATACCGGGAGAAAAGGTTATCCATTTGATGGTACAACTCAACAGTGAAGTAAGTCTGTTTAATGATATAGAAGAGTTGAATGGACGGAGTGGCTTTGTGATAGCCCCTTTTCGGATAGGGAAGGATACACCGATTGTGTTGCTGAGGCCGGATGAAGTATGTGAAATAGAGTTTGACTCAACGAAAGAGTGTTCGGATGACATAAAGCCGGATTATTATAGTCCGGTAGCGGAACGGGCGCCAAGGTCTGTTCATTATGCGCCATGTACGGACAAATATGCCGGTTGTTTTGGCATTTTCATCAAGGCATTGCGTCAAAAGCAGTTCGATAAGTTGGTACTTTCCCGTGATCAGAAACTGGACGTTCCATCGAAATTTTCACCGGCAGCAGCTTTTCATGAGGCTTGTAGGAGGTATCTGTATTCCTATGTCTATTTATGCTATACTCCACAAACCGGGGTATGGTTGGGTAGTACTCCGGAAATTATTCTTGCAGGAGAAAAAAATGAATGGAGCACGGTAGCACTGGCTGGTACACAGTCTCTTCAAAATGGAAAATTACCACAAGAATGGGATGATAAGAACCGTGAAGAACAGGAGTACGTTGCTTCGTATATTCGGAGCCAGCTTCTTTCTTTTAATATCCATCCTGAGGAAAACGGTCCTTATCCGGCATTTGCCGGGGCACTGTCTCATTTGAAGACTGATTTTCATTTCTCATTGCCGGATAGCAATAAACTGGGAAATTTGCTGAATTTGTTGCATCCCACACCTGCCGTTTGCGGACTTCCCAAAGAAGAGGCATATCGGTTTATTCAGGATAATGAGAAGTACGATCGTCGATATTACTCTGGTTTCATTGGTACATTGAATCCCAGTGGAAAGACTGATTTATATGTTAATTTGCGTTGTATGAATATAAGTTCTGAACAATTGACTCTCTATGCCGGTGGCGGATTGCTCGCTTCTTCCGAATTGGAGGACGAATGGTTGGAGACGGAAAAGAAAATGCAAACAATGCTTAATCTAATTGAAAGTTGAAAATTGAAAATTGAAAGTTGGCTGCACTATCACGCTACATAGCAACTTTCAATTTTCAACTTTCAATTTTCAATTTTCAACTAAATAAAGTGTATACAGATAAGAAGAATATTCTCCAATTAGTGGCGTTGCTCGAAGCACATGGAGTGACGAAGATTGTATTGTGTCCGGGGAGTCGTAATATTCCCCTTGTTCATACCCTGTCCACCCATCCTTCCTTTAAGTGTTATTCTGTAACGGATGAGCGTAGTGCCGGGTTTTTTGCTATTGGGTTAGCTCTGAATGGTGGAGCACCTGCTGCCATATGTTGTACTTCCGGTACAGCTTTGCTCAATCTACATCCGGCTGTAGCCGAAGCTTTTTATCAGAATGTTCCTTTGGTTGTCATCTCTGCTGACAGACCTGCTGCCTGGATAGGGCAGATGGATGGGCAGACTTTACCGCAACCGGGTGTTTTTGGCACGCTGGTGAAGAAATCAGTAAACCTTCCGGAAATCTATACGGATGAAGACGAATGGTATTGTAATCGTCTGGTTAATGAAGCTTTGCTGGAGACACTTCATCATGGCAAAGGACCGGTACATATCAATGTCCCTGTCACCGAGCCGATATTCCGTTTCACTACTGAGACACTTCCTGAAGTACGGGTTATTACCCGTTATCAGGGTTTGAATATTTATGACCGGGATTATAACGATCTTATCCAACGGCTCAATCAATATCAAAAGCGTATGATTATTGTCGGACAGATGAATCTGATTTATTTGTTTGAAAAAAAATATTCGAAGCTACTTTACAAGCATTTTGCCTGGTTGACAGAGCATATTGGAAACCAGACCATTCCAGGTATTCCTGTGAAGAATTTCGATGTGGCAATTTATGCAATGGACGGAGAGATGCAAGGAAAAATGGCACCGGAACTATTGATTACTTACGGTGGACACATTGTATCCAAACGTCTGAAGAAGTTTTTGCGGAATAATCCTCCAAAAGAACATTGGCATGTATCTCCTGATGGAGAGATAGTCGATCTTTATGGTTCATTGACAACTGTGATAGAAATGGACCCCTTTGAATTTCTTGAAAAAATTGCATTTTTACTTGAGAACAAAACACCTCAGTATCCTTTGTTGTGGGAGAACTTCTGTAAAACATTGCCACAACCCGAGTTACCTTATTCGGAAATGTCTGCAATCGGAGCATTGATACAAGCATTACCCCAACAGTGTGCGCTTCATTTAGCTAACAGTTCGGCGGTGCGTTATGCCCAGTTGTTCACTGTTCCTGCAACGGTAGAAGTTTGTTGTAATCGGGGGACGAGTGGCATTGAAGGTTCTTTATCCACTGCTGTTGGCTATGCTGCAGCTTCGGACAAATTGAACTTTGTAGTCATTGGCGATCTTAGTTTTTTCTATGATATGAATGCTTTGTGGAATGGAAATTTTGGTGCGAATCTGCGTATTCTGCTGTTGAATAATGGAGGAGGGGAAATTTTCCATACGCTGCCGGGATTGGAGATGTCGGGTACATCGCACAAATTTATTACTGCTGTTCATAAAGCATCTGCCAAAGGATGGGCGGAAGACCGCGGTTTTCTTTACCAGAAAGTGGAAGACGAGGTGCAATTAGAAGAAGCAATACAATTGTTTACACAACCGGAGCCTATGACGCAACCGGTATTGGTAGAGGTCTTTACCAATAAGAATAAAGATGCAAGAATTCTGAAAGACTTCTATCATCAGGCTGCCGGACGCGAAAGTGCACCGAATAAAGAGAAGAAATAAATAGTACTTCAAATTTCATTCATAGTTATGGCAGCGTTTTATTGAAACGCAAATAATCGCATATTAGATGGTTTGCTGTATTTGAGGGGATGATATTCTTTGCGTGAATTTGCGATAATCTGCGTTTCAATGATACGGTTATTTAATTAGGATACAGTACTTAAATTTATAAAAAAGAAGAATATGTCAGAAAGAAAATGGGAAACAATCAAAGAATACGAAGATATTCTTTTTGATTACTATAACGGCATTGCCCGTATTACTATCAATCGCGAACGGTATCGTAACGCATTCACGCCTACTACTACCGGTGAAATGAGTGATGCGATGCGTATTTGCCGTGAAGAGGCCTGTATCAGTGTAGTTGTTATTACCGGAGCAGGCGATAAGGCTTTTTGTAGCGGTGGCGATCAGAATGTAAAAGGTCGCGGAGGTTATATTGGAAAGGATGGGGTACCTCGTCTGAGTGTATTGGATGTACAGAAGCAAATTAGAAGCATTCCTAAACCTGTTATTGCTGCTGTAAATGGTTTTGCTATTGGTGGCGGACATGTGCTCCATGTGGTTTGTGATCTTAGTATTGCGTCAGAGAATGCCATCTTCGGACAGACGGGACCTCGTGTAGGTAGCTTCGATGCTGGTTTTGGATCCTCATATCTTGCCCGTGTGGTAGGACAGAAAAAGGCACGTGAAATTTGGTTCCTTTGCCGTAAGTATAATGCACAGGAAGCACTTGATATGGGATTGGTGAATAAAGTGGTACCTTTAGAGCAACTCGAAGATGAATATGTTCAGTGGGCAGAAGAGATGATGCAACTCAGTCCGCTTGCTCTTCGTATGATTAAAGCCGGATTGAATGCTGAGCTTGACGGACAGGCAGGTATTCAGGAGTTGGCGGGTGATGCAACGATGCTGTATTATATGACTGATGAGGCTCAGGAAGGAAAAAATGCTTTTCTTGAAAAGCGTAAACCAGATTTTAAACAATTTCCCAAATTGCCATAATAAAGAAGATCGGCTTTCTTTAAGAGTAAATGCTATGTACGATATAAAGATTCATCCTCATAAGCTCTATTTTAAGCAGCCGGCGGGTACATCACGAGGTATTTACGTCACTCGTGATGTATGGTATCTTCATCTTACTTCTGATATGTATCCCGATAGGATAGGTATTGGTGAGTGTGCTCCGCTCCCTAAACTGAGTTGCGATGATATTCCTGATTATGAATCAGTCTTATCCCGAATCTGTAACCGTGTGGCTGCCGAAGGGACTTTTTCGGTAGAAGAACTTCGGGAGTATCCCTCTATTCTCTTTGGACTCGAAACTGCTTTCCGCCATCTGGAAGCAGGGAGTTTTGCACTTTGGAATACGCCTTTTTCACATGGAGAAGTTGGAATTCCTATTAATGGTCTTATCTGGATGGGCGATTACAAAAAAATGCTTGAACAGATTGAAATGAAGATGCAAACAGGATTCCGTTGTATCAAATTAAAAATAGGTGCTATCAATTTTGAGGAGGAACTGACTTTATTACGTTTTATTCGTTCTCATTTCTCTGCAAAGGAAATAGAGCTTCGTGTGGATGCTAACGGTGCTTTTTCTCCGGTTGATGCAATGGATAAGTTAAGCCGTTTGGCGGAGCTTGACCTGCATTCCATAGAACAACCTATTCGTGCCGGACAGTGGGAGGAAATGGCACGTCTTACTGAGGTAAGCCCTTTGCCTATCGCATTGGATGAAGAGTTAATCGGAATCAATACCTCAGAAAATAAGCGGCGTTTGCTTGAACAGATCCGTCCTCAGTATATTATCTTGAAACCATCTCTTCATGGAGGTATTGCCGGTGGTGACGAATGGATTCGTTTGGCTGAGGAGCTGACAATCGGCTGGTGGATTACTTCTGCTCTCGAATCTAATATTGGATTGAATGCTATTGCTCATTGGTGTGCTACATTTAATAATCCTTTGCCACAGGGACTTGGTACCGGTGCCTTGTTCACTAATAATATAGAGATGCCTCTTGAAGTAAGGAAAGATTGCTTGTGGTATTCTGTAACACATTAATTATTGATTTGTCATGCAACTGAATAGATGTGAGCAGAGTTTGACATTAGAAGGCAAAAAGTACTCCCGGGAAGAAATAGTGCATCTGATTAGTAGTGTTTCAGAAGTGACTTCTCCTTTTTTGCTCGATTTATATCATTTTCTTGCTGATTGGTTTAATGACTCCCCTTTTATAGAAGTCCATACTTCGGGCTCTACCGGGGCACCCAAAGTGTTGATGGTCCGTAAAGAACAGATGATGCAAAGTGCCCGTTTGACTTGTGAGTTTTTGAATCTTCGTATAAATGACACTGTTTTACTCTGCATGCCTTTACAGTATATTGCTGGTAAAATGGTAGTGGTTCGCGCATTGGTGGCTGGCTTAAATCTTATATTACGTACTCCCTCCGGGCATCCGCTTGCCGATGTGGATATGCCACTTCGTTTTGCGGCAATGGTACCTTTACAGGTTTTTAATACTTTGCAGGTACCACAAGAGAAAGAGCGTCTTAGTCACACAGATATACTTATTATAGGTGGAGGTGCTATTGATGCAGCTCTTGAGGCAGAGATACGTTCATTACCCGGAGAAATTTATTCTACTTATGGCATGACAGAAACACTTTCACATATCGCTTTGCGCAGGTTAAATGGTGTTTCTGCCTCTTTATATTACCGGCCGTTCCCTTCAGTCGAGCTTTCATTATCTCCTGAAAGTACATTAATGATAAAGGCACCCTTGGTTTGTGACGAAGTGTTGGTTACAAATGATGTGGCACAACTTTATCCGGATGGTAGTTTTATCATCATTGGAAGAAAGGACAATATTATTAATAGTGGAGGAATTAAGATACAGGCAGAAGTAGTGGAGGAATTATTGAAATCTCTTATAACAGTTCCTTTTGCAATAACCTCCATTCCGGATTTAAAGTTAGGACAGGCGGTTGTACTTCTGTTGGAAGAAGGAATGAATACAGATATGCTAAAAGAAAAGATTCATTCTGTATTACCTAAATATCAATGCCCCAGGCAAATACTTGTAATTTCTCATCTCCCTCTTACAGGTAGTGGAAAAATAGATCGGGCTAACTGTAGATTGTTTGCGGAAAAAATGGTACAAATATGATCCTTTTTTTTATCTATTACTTTATAAGGATCGAATATAATATATGAAAATTAAAAATGGTAGATAATCCTTTAATTCTACACGTAAAATTTTAAGAGCCTGACCGATTCGGTAATTAACAGTCTGTGGAGAAACTTTTAATTTGAGGGCAATTTCTTTATGGGTGAGATGATACTTCCTGTTTAATTCATAAGCCTCCCGAAATTCAACAGGTAGTTTTGCTAATGCTTTGTCATAAAGTCTGAATAGTTCGTTTTCTAAATAAAAGTCAGGACTTATGAACTCTTTCTCGTATTTATCGGCTATTTCTTGGTGGACTTTTCGTTTAATTTCATGATGAGTTATACGATTTAATGCCTTGTTTTTTACTATGGTAAAAAGCAGAGTTTTTAGTGTAAGTTCTGCAATCAGACTTGAACGGTTTTCCCATAACCACATCATGGTATCTTGTACGATTTCTTCTGATTCAATTTGGGAAACATATTGAGAACAAAACGCACATAATCCTCGAAAATAATAACGGTATACTTCTTCGAAAGCCTGTACATCGCTGTCCTTTAATGCGGCGATTACGGTACTATTATCATTTATATCTAAAGGTTTAGTAAAGTTCCCCATTCTTTTTAATTAAATATACAACAAACATACTTATAATTTCTCCATTCTCAAAATGAATCATTAAATAATATTTTTTTTTCTATTTCATTTAGTATCTTTGCTGCCACAATTGTATTACCTACGACAATAGTATATATTAGGTATAAAGATTGAACATGATGGATGAAATGAAATTACTGAGCTACTTCAATGGAGAACTCAGTGAAGAGGAAGTTTTACAAGTAGAGACTTGGTCCAAAGCTTCTGAAGAAAACCGGAAGCTACTTGAACAAATATATTATACAGCATTTGTCGGGGATCGCGTTGCTGTGATGAACTCAGTTGATGTAGAAGGTTCTCTGAAGAAGTTGAAAGTTGCAATGAAGCCCAAAGAGAGTGCAGTAAAGAAGCGTCGCTCTATTGGTTGGAAGCGTTATGCTATTCCATTGGCTGCTTTTCTCACTGGAATTGTATTTACTATCGGCTTTTCTTATTTGGCATTAAATAAAACATCGAATTATATTGTGGCAACAACAGCTGGACAGCGTGCGCAGTTTGTGTTGCCGGATGGTTCTAAGGTATGGTTGAATGCCTCTACTCAGTTAGCTTATAAATCTTCTTTATGGAGTCGGGAACGTCAGGTAAATCTTACGGGTGAAGCTTATTTTGAGGTGGCACGTGATGAACATGCTCCTTTTATTGTAAACAGCAAAAACATAAAAACGCAGGTGTTGGGTACGAAGTTTAATGTACGTGCTCGTGCTGCAGAAGAGAAAGTTGTTGCTACTTTGCTGAAAGGTTCTATTCGTGTTGATTTACCTCGGGAAAATAATGAGGGTTTCATTTTAAAACCAGGACAGATTCTTAATGTGAATACTTCAACTCTGCAGGCAGAACTTACAGAATCTTCTTCACCCCGGGATGTACTTTTATGGATACAAGGAAAACTTGCTTTTGAGCAAGCTACGTGTTTAGAAATGACGCGATGTCTTGAACAGCACTTTGACGTTCATTTTTATTTTAAAGATGAACAATTAAAAAAAGAACGTTTTACTTGTGAGTTCCGTACGGATGATAATATAGAAGATATTCTCTCTGTATTATCATTAACCAAACGTTTCCAGTATAAAATAGACGGAAATAAGATCTATTTATCTGCCGGGAAATAAAAATAGATAAATTCTAAGTACTCATCAACTAATAAATTAGAGAGAGTATATCAAAGAAGAGTTTGCATGTGATCTACGTGTCTCTCTTTGATATACTCTCTTTGTCTTTTTATCTATCTTTTATTCATATCTTTTTTAGACTATTGGGGTTTTTAACGTCCTTTTTTTCTCTTTTCTTTTAAATTTTTCTCTTTTCTTTTAGTAACTATGCTCTGTTAACTGTATTATTTTAGTAAAAGCGAAATAACAACCAATATAATAACCTAAAATAATTATAGATAATGAAAGATATTCCATAAAAAAGATTTCCTGTATTGGATTTTATATTGAGATGGTTTCTTAATCTGTTAATGTTAAAAGAATACGAAATGAAAAAAATTACAAAGTACAAGATTAAATTCTTGTTGGGGTTCCTTTTCCTTTTTATTCCAGCCTTTTTAAGTGCATCTGCACAAAATGTACTGTTAAATCTGGATTTTACTAATGTCCCTTTGAGTAAGGTGCTGAACGAAATTGGTCGGCAAACTTCTCTGTCAGTTGTATATAATACTAAAGATATTAATCCTGATAGAGTAGTGACGATTAAAGCTAATCGTGAGAAATTAGGGACTGTTATGAATCGCTTACTTAAAAATACTAGTGCCTCTTTTTCAGTACGGGATAAGTATTTGGTGCTCTTTACAAAAGAAGTGGATGAAGTGAGAAACGTGACACAGCAGAACAAACGTATAATAAAAGGAGTAGTAACGGATGAAAACGGTGAGCCTTTGATTGGAGTAAGCGTACTGGTTAAGGGAACTACTACAGGGACTATTACTGATATGGACGGAATTTATTCCCTTGAAGTGCCTGAAGATGGTGTATTGGAATTTTCCTATATTGGTTATCAAAAAATATCATTATCGATTGCAGGGCGTACCTCTTTCAATGTAACAATGAAAGAAGATGCACTACAATTAAATGAAGTGGTAGTTACTGCTATGGGTATCGAACGCAAAGAAAAGTCCTTGACGTATGCAACTCAAAAAGTGAGCGGTGAGGAGCTAATGAAAGTGCAAGATGCCAATTTTGTTAACTCACTGCAGGGAAAGGCGTCTGGTATTACAATTACTCCAAGTGCCGGTGGCGCCGGTGGTGCATCAAAGATTTTATTAAGAGGAAACAAGTCAGTTTTAGGAAACAATAGCCCTTTAGTAGTGGTAGATGGGATTCCTATGACCAACAATATTAGTGGACAAAAAGGCTGGGGGGATGGTTCTGGTATTAATTACTCAGGTACATCTGAAGGTTCTGATCCTCTTTCAACCATTAATCCTGATGATATTGAGAGTCTTAACATTCTAAAAGGCGCTAATGCAGCTGCTCTTTATGGTAGTGCAGCTGCGAATGGTGTCATTATGATCACTACTAAGAAAGGTAAAGAGGGACGTATCGATGTCAATATTTCTTCTAATGTTACATTTGAAAAACCATTATTAACTCCTGAAATACAAAATATCTATGGTGCGTCTCTTAATCTGTCTGCGAATACATTAGCTCTTGATAGTTGGGGCAAAAAGTTGACGGATATGACATCAGAAGAGCTTGCTTATGAAGGAGCTCATTTACGCAATTATGCAAATGATGATGTTGATGATTTTTTTCAAACAGGTGTTACTGTGAATAACTCAATATCATTGAGTGGAGGATCGGAAAAGATACGTTCTTATTTTTCATTTGCTAATTCTCATTCGGATGGTATGGTTCCCAGGAATAATTACAATAGAAATACGCTTTCTTTTAGACAGAGTTATGCGCTATTTAATAAGAAATTGAATATTGATGTATCTGTGAATTATGTACATACTGTTCTGCGTAATCGACCTGGTGGTGGTACGGCATTAAATCCGTTGTATGACCTTTATACTACTCCTCGTAATATCGATATGCAGTATTATAAAGACAACTATATGATAGAAAAGGGGCAATGGTTATCTAATCCGCAGGGATACTATAAGAAAAACGGTAACTCTTATGAGTGGATTTCTGACGTTCAGGTACCCTTGGAAGGCAAGCAACAACAATGGGCTTATACCTCTAAAGGTCATAATAATCCTTATTGGTTGGTAAATGAATGTACGGGAAAAACGGAAGAAGAGCGATTATATGGATACGTAACTGCTAAATATGAATTACTTGCAGGGTTGAATGTACAAGGACGTTTGAGTATGGATCGTACCCGTACTAAAGGAACATCCAAGCGTTCAGCTACAACATGGACTCCTGCTGCAATGGAAGATTATGGTATATTTGGACAAGATATCAACCGCAGTAACGAGATTTATGTAGATTACTTGTTGAGTTATAATAAAGATATTAAAGATTTTTCTGTATCTGCTACAGCCGGATGGGTAGGACATACTATTAAAGGAGAGATTCAGAAAATATGGACTCAAGCTACTGTTGCAGATCCTCAAAAAAGGATATTGCCAACCCAGGTTAACTTTTTTGAGCCTACAGCTTCAGACGGATCTTTGGGTAGTAGAAGTTTTTCAAAATCTTCAGATTGGGATAAAGCTGCGTTATTTACTGCACAGTTAGGATATAAAGAGAAAGTTTATATTGACGGTAGTTATCGTAGAGACTGGTATCGTGCTTTCAAACAATTTGAAGGTCGTGGTACTCCTACTAATTATGGTTATTTTGCTGTGGGTGCAAATGCTTTGTTGAGTAAAATTTTCTCCTTACCAGAAGTTATAACTAACTTAAAGTTGAGAACCTCGTATAGTGAAGTGGGTAATTCTATTCCTAATATAATATTTTCTAAGAGTACAGAAAATAAACTGACAGGATCAGTGACAACCTCTAATTATGGATATTTTGCTAATCCTATACCTGAAAAAACGAAATCATTTGAAGCAGGTTTTGATCTTTCATTATTTGGCAATTCTTTAGATATGGATTTTACCTATTATAATACAGCTCTGCATAATGGTTATTTGTTGAATGCAAGTGGTAGTGGAAAAGCCATTCCTGTTAATACCGGATTAATTCGAAATTCAGGTATTGAAACTACTGTAGGTTACTCTTTAAATTTGGCTAAAAATTTATTGTGGAGAACAACTGTGAATTTCTCTTACAACAATAATAAAATAGTAAAAACCTATCATAATGAAAATGGTGGTGAAGTCTTGATTGAACAAAAGATAGCAGGTGGAAAAGTTCAAGTTAAATATGTTGAAGGCGGATCTTATGGAGATATGTATGCTACTGACTTTTTACGTGACGAAGATGGAAACATTTTGTTAACAGATGAAGGTAAACCACAACTATCTGGTGAGCAATTTGGTGTTTATATTGGAAATATGAACTCAAAATTTCAATTGGGATGGAGTAATACTTTCACGTATAAGGATTTCTCTCTTTATTTCTTGATTAATGGTAAAATTGGCGGTAAAGTGATTTCCTTCACTGAAGCGGAATTGGATAAGTTAGGAGTTTCTCAACGTACTGCCGATGCACGCCTGGCTGCTGAAAACAATAATGATTTAATATGGAATGGAAAACCTGCTATGTATATGCCAGATGGAAATCTCGCACCGATAAATGCTTATTACCAAGGAATTGGCGGTGATGTAAATGCAACACAATATGTTTATGATGCTACAAACTTCCGTTTGAGAGAATTGTCTTTGGGATATACATTCCGTAATTTGTTGGGTGCCTCCAAGAATGTGTCATTGTCTTTGATAGCGCGCAATCTGTTCTTTATCTATAAAGATGCACCTGTAGATCCGGATATCTCTCTTTCTACTCAAAATGGTTTAGGAGCTTTTGAAATATTTAATATGCCTTCTGCCCGTTCGTTTGGTATTTCACTGAAAGCTAATTTTTAATTAGTATATATCGTTAAAAATGACAATTATGAAAAAATATATATTATCAGTTGCGTGTGCAGTATTTGCCACGTTTGGACTACAATCTTGTTTGGATTTTGATATTCCGGGAGATGAATTTACCGGAAATGATGAACTTAAAGATGATGTCGTATATCATGGTCAGGCAGATTTGATTGATTATCATAAAGAAATCAGTGAGGAAGGATTTGCAAAAGCTGAAACTGCATTAAGTAGAACATTTGGCCAATTATTGACTGCTCAATATAGTATGCGTGGAGGAAAAGAGGGGAATATGCCCGGTGGCCATGCGTATCAATATCAATTCAGTCTGGGAGTTGATAATTACGCAGGATATTTATGTCTTCCACATAATTTCGATGGTCGCATAGCGTCTACTTATTACGTAAACAGAGATTTTAATTCCGGTCCTAATGGTTCGTTTACAATTACCAAAAATAATCTGACACCTATGCTGAATCATCCGGATATTGATTCTATTCCTGAGATAAAAGCAATTGCACTTTTATTATACGATTATGCTTCCCAAGAAATGGCTGATATATACGGACCTTTTCCATATATAAATTATAAAGAGAACAAGGAGGAGCATCCGTTTACTTATAATACATTATCTGAAATTTACGCAACAATCGTTGATAATATTGACACCATATCTGCTTGCTTTAAGCACTATCCACAGCGTCCGGAATGGTATAAGAAAAAGGTGGATAAGTTATTGATGAGTTATGATGCAATAACAACCGATTGGAAAATTGATACATGGGATCGTTTTGCCAATTCATTAAAGCTGAGAATGGCTATGCGTACAGTAAAAGTTAATCCTGAAAGATCAAGAAAATGGGCAGAAGAAGCCATAGAAGCTGGTGTTGTTGAAAAGTTGTCACAAGAAATAGCTTTGGATCCTATGTTTGTCGGATTTTCGAATCCTTTGCTTGAGATTTCTCAGACATGGGGGGATACTCGTCTGAACGCTTCTTTTGAGAGCCTGTTGATGAGCCTGAAACACCCATATACAACTTATTTGTTTGAGAAGAACTCTAATCCGTTAGTCAATCGTGATGATAATAATAAAATACTTGCAGCAAATACGCGCGTTGTAGGTTTACGTGCGGGTGTGCGTATGATACCCGGACAATCTTATGATAATAATCCTCGTGTTGCATATTCTCGTATTGGCAGTTCTTACATAGCTATGGCTCCACTTTATTTTATGAAACTTTCAGAAGTTGATTTTTTAAGAGCTGAAGGAGCGATACGTGGCTGGAATATGGGAGAAAGTGCACAAGTACTTTATGAACGTGGTATTGATAATGCCGATGTAGAAAACAGGGCATTGGGGAGTCGGTACGCTACAAAACTACCTGAATATAAATCTTTAGATACACCGGTTGCTTATGTGTATGAAGATCCGATGGATGATGCTAATAATATGGTTAGTGTCACAAAAATAGGTGTGAAGTGGAATGAAGGCGATGACCTTGAAACGAAGTTGGAAAAAATTATAACTCAAAAATATATTTCTCTTTTCCCATATTCATATGAAGCATGGAGTGAATTACGTCGTACAGGGTATCCTAAGTTATTTCCTGTGTTGAATGTTGAAGATGGTGATAGAAGCTTAAAACAAGGAGATTTACTTCGCAGAATGCCTTATCCGGGGGATACGGACGCTATTAAACAGGATATAAATGATACCGGATTGAAAGCTTTGGGAGGTAGTGATGTACAGGCTACGCGTTTATGGTGGGATATTGATAAACCCAATTTTTAATATGGAGTGATTTTAAAGTAAAAGGATGGTACTATGAAAAGTACCATCCGGATACCGATTGTATAATTTAAATTTTTTTATTATGAAAAGAATTACATTGGCATGTATGGCAGCTGTGTGCTGTTTATCGTGGGGAACGCCGGTAATGGCTGAAGGAGATATACCACCTTCTGCTTCAACGGAATTATTTGATTTTACCCCTTTCAATGATAGGGAAATGTTGGAGCTGTTTTTGACTGCTCAGGAAAATGGACGTAAATATCCAACCGAGGCGGAATTTGAAGCAGCAGGATTCAATTTGATTGATTTAGAGTTTGCACGTTCTCATGTACGTCCACGAGCTATTTTGAAAGATAAAAGTAAAAACTTATATCCGAATATATACGAAAACCGTAATTTGTGGATGAATATTCCAATGGGAGTTGGTAAAGCAATTGGTGGGTATCCAAGTTCTACATTCAGTGATGATACATATTCTATGTGGAACTATACAAATTTATTCGGATCATGGAACCATGGTTTATTTCAGGCACCAGGTTCGTGGGTAGATGCTGCTCATAAGAACGGTACGGATATTTTTAGTGGAATTAAGTTCTTTGAAAGTTGGACACCCGGAAGTGAGTCTGCGAAGTACAGAGAAATGATAACCGCGAAAAATCCAGACGGATCTTTTAAATATGCCGAAGCATTTATTAACTGTTTAATGTTTTTTGGAACAGATGGTATCAATTATAACTGGGAAGATACCGGTTATGCTGATGCTGATGTAATGGCTTTCCATAAAGAATTGTATAAAATAGCTGAGCGGGAAGGATTTAAAAATTTCCATATTGGTATTTATACATCTAATTCTACACTTAGCCAACGCTATGTTGACGCATTGTATGGAACAAAAGAGACAGGCAAAACCGCTGATTTGATGCTTAATTATGCTGGTGGTGACTTTTCTTATGGAATTGGGTCCTCGGTTGATATTGCCGAAGCAAATTATGGGAATGCCGATGGAGTATATACTGGAGTTTGGATTGTTAGCATGGATAGACGCTGGAGCGCTTTGAACGAAAATGAATCAGCCAAAAAAGCTGGAGTATGCTTATGGGGCGAACACGGTCAGAGTCGTTTTATGAGTTATAATGTGGGTGCTACATCTATGGAATTTCAGTCTAATTATCAGAAATTATTAGAAAGAACTTTTTCCGGAGGTAACAGAAATCCGGCCAATTTATTGCCAGTTTCCAATACAGGAAATAATTGGGAACAGGATGGAGACAAAGAGCCCTTAGAAAGTTTTTGTGGATTAGCAACTTTTATTCCTGAACGTACGGCTATTCAGGGAGATCTTCCTTTCAATACATTCTTCTCTTTAGGTAATGGAGAACGTTATAACTATAAAGGAAAGAAAACTTTTGCCAGTTGGTATAATATAGGGGCACAGGACGTAGTTCCTACTTATCGTTGGTTGGTGTATGATGCGGGTACTACAACTGTTTCTACAAAAATTCAACCTTCATTTACTCATGAAGATGCTTATATTGGTGGGTCTGCCTTACGTTTGGAAGGTTCTTCAACGGACAACGGTACGGATATTGTTCTCTATCGTTCTAAGTTAAAAGTGTCAGGTACAGATCCTGTAGTCAAAGTTGCTTTGAAATCAGGTGCAACAGGTACAGAACCTTCACGTTTATATGTGATATTAAAGAAAGAAAATAATGACCAATGGTTTGAGTATGCAGTTGGTGAAACTAATGGCCCAACATGGGAAGAGAAACAGATCGCTTTAGCAGGTTTTTCTTCTAATGATGTTATAGAATACATAGGATTCCGTGTGAAAGGTGCATATGCTGGTAATTATAACATGTTGGTTGGTAAGTTAGAATTGAGTGATAGTCGTATTGCTACTCCTGCTAATATAAAATCTAACAGTTTAGTTGTTGAGGTAAAAGAAGAAACGACCAAGTCTCTTTCATTGAAATTGAATTGGGCGGTAGATCCTACAGGTCTTAATTTCAGCCGTGCAAACTGGGGATTACTTTATAATGATGAAGCTAATATAGATCATTTTGAGATCATGTATAAAAATGGCGAAAACGGTAAGATCTCAGAGATAGCACGTACAACCGGATGGTCTGGATTTGCTGGTAATATTGTTTTTGAAGGAGATAGTGATGAACCTTATGTTGGAGTACGCTCAGCATCTGTTGACTTCAAGACCTATTCTCCAATACAGTGGGTGAAAGTAGAACGCTCTACATCTCCTAATTTGCCTGCACCAAAAGATAATACATATTGTGAATCTGTTGTAAATCCTGCGGCCGAAGGAGTTGATATTGCCCGTGAACAACGTTATGTTGAATCATTTACTACAACTGGTGCTGACCAGAATTTAGATTACCATGCAAGTGCTCCTCAACCGGACGGAACTCAATATGTGAATGCTACTGATCATGTGTTAAAAGTAAAACAAGGACAAACCATTACATTGTCTTTCAAAGCTTACGATACAAGTACATTGTCTAAAGTTGACGGGTTACGCTTCTGTTTTGCAAAAGGTTATATGGATTTGGATAAGAGTGATTCATTTGAACCGGATGGTGATGAATTATTGTTTGACTTAGGTACTGTAAGGAAGGGTACGCCCGAATTCGAAACTGTTGGATACACAAAAGAATTTACGATTCCTGCTGATGCTGCTGTTGGAAAGAGTCGTCTTCGTGTTGTATTCTCTGATGCATGGTTTGCACACCCTGGTCCTTGCGGACAAACTGCTAAAGGATTTTCTATTGACTTCGGTGTAGAAATTACAGGTGATAATCCTCAACGTCCTGTTGCTCCTGATTTGCATGATCAGGGAGAAGCTGACGAACCGGATCGCGTAAGAGATGAAGATCCGACTACTCCTCCTTCAGGTGTTGAGAATATAAAAGAAGGATATGCTGGTTTCTCAAAATGCTGGATGGATCCTGCAGAGAATGTAATATTCTTCCAGGATGTAGAAAGAGCTTGGATTTATACAACTACAGGACAATTGGTTAAATATGTGATTGGTAATCCGGAGAGTTTGAATGTGGCAGAACTGACATCTGGTGTTTATATTGTAAAAATGGAATATAACAATGTAATTCGCAGTCAGAAGTTACTTAAACAGTAAAGGTCTTTTTTATATTAAATATAAGAATCTATAATTGATAGATTGCCCGAAAATACAGTGAACGTAAAAGTTCGCTGTGTGGAATATTCCACTTCGGGCAATCTTTTTTTTATTTTATGAATATACTAATTATGAGAAAAGTAAAAAACATATTTATAATTGGGCTATTTCTCTTTCTGGTTGTTCTTCCTTGTAACGGTTTTACTTTCAACCCTTCTATCCCCTTGGAGGAACGTGTTCTTTTATTTGATATGGGAGATGGCGGCTCCCGCTTTTATCGCATTCCGGGAATTGTAACGGCAGCTGATGGTTCTTTGGTAGTAGTGGCAGACAGGCGTTGGGATAAAATAAATGACCTTCCGGCACATATAGATGTAGTGTCCCGCCGGAGTGAGGATAATGGTAAAACATGGTCAGAAACTGTGACAATAGCAGGTGAAGGAACGACTGTTGGTTGCGGAGATCCGGCTATTGTATTGGATAAGAGGACCGGACATTTACTTTGTATTTTTGCTTCCGGTAATGGATTATGGCAATCGGGGGAGAATAATCTGATGAGAATTAATATTTCTAAAAGTGTTGATAATGGTAAAACGTGGAATGCTCCTGTGGATATCACTTCGCAAATTTATGGAAAAGACTGCCCTGATAAAATTAGAAGATACTGGTATGGGGCTTTTGCCTCTTCCGGAAGAGCTTTACAGTTACAGGATGGCCGGATTATGTTTTGTATAGCTGTAAGAACTACATCTGATTGGGGAGGGCCATTAAGTAATTATGTCTGTTATTCTGATGATGGTGGAAGTACCTGGAAGGTTTCAGAGAATGCAGCCGATAATAATGGTGATGAAGCCAAACTAATAGAACTGAATAATGGTGATATTTTAATGAGTATTCGTAATAGGGAAAAAGGAGTCCGTAAATTTTGTATATCTCAGGATAGAGGAATGACATGGGGAAAATCATACTTGCAGTCAGATATTCAGGATCCGGCTTGTAATGGCGATATTATGCGATACTCTACCACAAAAGAAGGTGCCCTTAAAAATATAATTCTTCATTCTATCCCCGATGATAACCGCATCCGACAAAATGTTTCTGTTCTTTTAAGTTATGATGAAGGAAGAACCTGGCCGGTAAAGAAAACAATATTATCCGGATTATCAGCTTATTCATCAATGACGGTGTTGCCGGACGGAACTATTGGCATTGTAGTGGAAGAAGGTAAATGGGATGATTCATTGCCGGGCGCTGATGGCTTTAAACTTTGGTTTGTTCGTTTTACATTGAGTTGGCTTATGAGTGAAAACTGATTTAAATCGTTACAAACCTGGATATAAAAACAGGATATACTTTAAGGTGAGATTATCTTATGGATTTCTTTGATTGTAAAATTAGTATTTTAACAGTGACTTAAAATGCATATTAACAGTGCGTTAAATACGTATTTTAGCAACACAAAAGTACGTACTTTTGTGTTGCTTGATTATCATTACTTTATGATCGTTCTATAATCATAAAAGAACATTTATTCTACTATAACTTCATCTATAAACATGTGTGCCTTCTCCGTGTGTGCACCATGCCAATCAGGGATAGAGGAAGTTGTATTTACCAATATCCGTATACGGTCAGCTTCTACTTCCTTAAACTGACAACTATACTCTGCCAGTCCATCTTTAACATCAGTTGTAGCAACGGGAATATCTGTCTCTCCCTGCTTGATAAATTCACCATTTTTTCCGGTAGCTGTCCATACGGTAATCTTTGTGGGCGGGAAGATATATTCACCAAATTGTATCATAGCTCCCACTTTGACAGAAGATACAGGAGTTGCTTTTCCCAAATCAATGGTAATATCCATTGGTTCATCCATGAATCCCATCCAATAACCTGTGCTGTAGTTGAAATCTCCACGTAGGCCGTCTGTAAGGATGGAAGCTCCGGCAAATGTATATTTCTCTGTTGGAGTAGTTGCCAGAGTTGCCAGTTTACCGGTTGCTTTGTTGAAATTGAATTCTTTCTTGAATGTACGGGTTTTCACATTGTCTCTTACTACGATTGCCTGTAACACACAGCTTTTGGAAATTGCTATTGGTCGGGTATAACGGGTACTTTCTTCTGTAGGCTGACTTCCGTCCAGTGTATAATACATAGGTGAGTCTCCCAGTGTCGATAGAGTTACTACTACTTTGCCTTCAGAAGCAGTAGGTACATCATATTTTGCTGCTATTTCATAAATATGCTTTCCATAATTCACACCCATTACATTATAAATAGATATAATGTGGCTGAGGCTGTTTTGAAAACGTTCCCAGCTTTTATTTGCAGGTTGTGTCCATTGTACTTCACTTAACGCAGCCAGGCGGGGGAGTAACATGTATTCCAACTGTTCATTGCTCAATATATATTCTGTCCACAGATTACCTTGTGCTCCGATAATGTAAGCACGCTCCTGTTCGTTGAGTACGGCAGGAACCGGTTCCAATGAATATACCTTTTCGACAGGGTTGTATCCGCCGATGGCTAAAGGCTCATCCTGTGTATTCATGGTCGGATAGTAATCCAGGTATACATAGTTGTTAGGAGTCATGATGACAGGGTGTTTCAAACGGGCTGCTTCGATACCACCATCCATTCCACGCCATGACATAACAGTGGCGTTAGGTGCCAGTTCACCTTCTAAGATTTCATCCCAACCGATAATTTTCCGTCCATGATCATTCAAAAACTTCTCAACACGGGCAGTAACATAACTTTGCAGGAAGAACTCGGCTTTATGTTTTTCATTGGCTTTCAATCCTTCAGCTTTGATGCGTGCTTGACATCTGGGACATTTCTCCCAACGTGCTTTGGGACATTCATCCCCGCCGATGTGTATGTATTCCGAAGGGAATAGTTCCATGACTTCTGTTAAGACATTTTCAATGAAAGTAAAGGTCTCTTCTTTGCCCGGACATAATACATCATCGCGTACACCCCATTGGCCGGATACTTCATACGGTCCACCTGTACATCCTAAATTGGGGTAAGCTGCCAATGCTGCCATCATATGGCCGGGTAGGTCTATTTCCGGAATAACATTGATGCAACGTTCATTGGCATATTCTACAACCTCTTTTATATCTTCCTGTGTATAAAATCCGCCATATGGAGTAGTGTCATAGTTTTCCCATTCTTTGCGTATCATCGTTTTATTACGGATACTGCCTATCTCTGTCAGAAGGGGATATTTCTTTATTTCAATGCGCCATCCCTGGTCGTCCGTAAGGTGCCAGTGCAATTGGTTTTGTTTGTGAAGAGCCATAAGGTCGAGTATCTTTTTCATCTCTTCTTTAGGAAAGAAATGACGGGCTACGTCAATGTGCAAACCTCTATAGCCGAAGCGTGGGGCATCTTTTATTTCTACACAAGGCAATGTCCACTGAGTATCAGCAACAGGCTCGTTTCCGTAAATGGCTACTGGTAATAATTGCTTTAATGTCTGAAGGGCATAGAATACTCCGCTGCGGTCAGACGCTTGTATCATTATTTCGTCGGGTTGTATATTGAGTTCATAACCTTCGGGAGCTATTTTTTCATTGGTTTTGAAAACAATGCTTTGTTTGGAAAGTGTTTCGGTCTCATTGAGAGGTTGAACTGCTGTTTGAAATCCGGATACTGTGTTCAGGTTTTCACTGAAGGATTCGATAATGGGAGTGCTGTTTTTATCTAATTCCGGAGATACATAGAAAACAGTTGAATTGTTGAATGCGAAATGTCCTGTATTTGTTTTTAATTCATTAGGTTGGGGAATGAGAGAACATTGCTCTTTGTTTCCTTTTTCCTGACAAGAGGTCATGCTTAGCATGAGGGTACATAACGATGCGGACAGTATTCCGCAAAAGTGTTTCGATAAACTCATAAGTAGTAATTTAATGGGTTATTGATAATTCCTTTATTATATAATACAATTATAAAGCGGGTAGTGCTAACCTAAAAGTCATTAATTTCTTTGTTGGCTTTAAAATAATTGATTTCTACTATTTTATGAGTTTTAAATTAGGATTGTTGAGTTAGTTTTCTATATATTTGTCTACCCTAAAACAGCTTTTATTTTTTACATTTAATTAAAATACCATGAAGAAACCTTTATTTACTGCTATGCTGGTACTATTTTTTTTAACACACGGCCAAATGATATGGGCGGTTGATAAAACAGCATCAGTACATACCCGTTATACCTTTGAAAGAGGGTGGAAGTTTATTCGTTCGGATGATGCGAATTTTAGTCTCTTTGATTATGATGATAGTAGTTGGCAACAGGTGACGGTTCCGCATGACTGGGCTATTTATGGCCCTTTTAGTATTCAGAATGATCGCCAGAAGGTAGCAATAGCACAAGATGGACAGAAAGAAGCTATGGAGCACGCCGGCCGTACGGGAGGACTACCTTTTGTCGGTGTGGGTTGGTATCGGTTGGATTTTGAAGCACCTGCGTTTGCGAAGGGTAAAAAGGCTACATTGGTCTTTGACGGTGCTATGAGCCATGCACGTGTTTATGTGAATGGAAAAGAAGCAGGTTATTGGCCATATGGTTATAATACATTTTATTTAGATGTTACTCCTTATCTGAATGCTGAAGGTAAAAACACTCTGGCTGTTCGTCTGGAGAATGAAGTGGAGTCATCCCGTTGGTATCCGGGTGCCGGGCTCTATAGAAATGTACATTTGATAGTAAATGAAGAGGCACATATCCCTATGTGGGGTACGCAGTTGACTACTCCGGTGGTAGAAGATAACTTTGCACGGGTACATTTGAATACATCATGGGTAATGCCGGAAGGCAAATCTCCTTCATCCTACCGTATTGTTACTGAAATAAAAGATGCAGATGGAAAGGTGGTCAGTAAAGAGAGTAAACAGCTTACTGATTTCGATAATCAGATATTCAGTCAGGAGTTTGTGGTTGAAAAACCGATGCTTTGGACCCCGGATACTCCCTATTTGTATATTGCCGAATCAAAGGTATATGAGGGTAATACATTGAAAGATGAATCTGTTACTCCGTTTGGTATTCGTTCTATTGAAGTGATTCCCGATAAAGGTTTTTTCCTGAACGGAAAGAAAACAGTGTTTAAAGGTGTCTGTAACCACCATGATTTAGGTCCGTTGGGTGCTGCTGTGAATGACGCTGCTATCCGTCGTCAGATACGTATTCTGAAAGATATGGGGTGTAATGCTATTCGTACTTCCCATAACATGCCGGCTCCTGAACTGGTGAAAGCTTGTGACGAAATGGGAATGATGCTCATGGTAGAAACTTTTGATGAATGGAAGGCTGCTAAATGTGAAAATGGTTATCATAAGGAGTTTGATCAGTGGGTAGAGAAAGATCTTGTGAATGTGCTGCGTCACTATCGCAACAATCCCAGTGTAGTGATGTGGTGTGTTGGTAATGAAGTACCCGACCAGTGGAATGGGGATCGTGGTCCGAAGCTCTCCCGTTATTTACAGGATATTTGCCATCGTGAAGATCCTACTCGCCCTGTGACGCAGGGAATGGATGCTCCGGATGCTGTGATAAATAATAATATGGCAGCAGTAATGGATGTGGCGGGATTTAACTATCGTCCCCATAAATATCAGGAGGCTTACAAGAAATTACCTCAGCAGATCATTTTAGGAAGCGAAACGGCTTCTACTGTAAGTTCAAGGGGAATTTATAAATTTCCGGTTACTCGTACCTGGATGAAGAAATACGATGATCATCAATCTTCATCCTATGATGTGGAACATTGCGGATGGTCTAATTTGCCGGAAGATGATTTTATACAACACGAAGATTTACCCTATTGTATTGGCGAATTTGTGTGGACCGGTTTCGATTATTTAGGTGAACCCACTCCTTATTATACGGATTGGCCCAGTCATTCTTCTTTGTTTGGTATAATTGACCTGGCAGGATTGCCCAAAGATCGCTATTATCTGTATCGTAGCCATTGGAATAAAGAGAAAGAAACATTGCATATCCTTCCCCATTGGAACTGGAAAGGACGTGAGGGAGAGGTGACTCCGGTTTTTGTTTATACCAATTATCCTTCGGCCGAACTGTTTATTAATGGCAAAAGTCAGGGTAAACGCACAAAAGATTTATCGGTTACAGTATACAACAGTGCCGATTCTGTTTCGATGATGAGTTTGAAACGCCAGCAGCGTTACCGTCTGATGTGGATGGACACTAAATATGAACCGGGCACAGTAAAAGTAGTTGCCTACGATGAGAATGGGAAGGCTGTGGCTGAGAAAGAAATACACACAGCCGGTAAGCCACATCACATAGAGCTGGTCCCGGATCGCCGGATGTTGCAGGCAGATGGAAAAGACCTTTGCTTTGTAACGGTAAAAGTGGTGGATAAAGATGGAAATCTATGCCCGGAAGCTACTGATGAAATTCGTTTCAAAGTGAAAGGATCTGGCGTGTATTGTGCCGGTGCCAATGGAAATCCGGCTTCTTTGGAGTCTTTCCAAATCCCCCGGATGAAAGTATTTAGTGGAATGATGACAGCGATTATTCAAACTACCGATAAAGCCGGAGCCATTGTTCTTGAAGCTACAGGAAGTGGACTTAAGAAAGCAACTCTTACGGTTGAAAGTAAATAATTTGCGTTGGAATTAAAAAAAAGTAGTATATACAAGTTAGTATTTTATCGGTTTCGGTTGTATTATATACAAATGCATTATAATCGTTAACCGATAAAATACTTATTGATGAATAAAAAAGCCTTTAACCCTGTTTCATGGGTTCCTACTGTGTACTTTGCCATGGGGTTGCCTTTTGTCGTATTGAATATGGTATCCGTTCTGATGTTTAAAGGACTGGAAATCTCCGACGCACAAATAGCCCTTTGGACTTCGTTGATTATGTTACCATGGACTTTAAAGTTTCTCTGGAGTCCTTTTCTTGAAATGTTTAAGACGAAAAAGTACTTTGTAGTCCTCACCCAGATTGTTTCCGGAATAGGTTTTGGGCTTGTTGCCTTATCGTTACAGCTTCCTCATTTCTTTGCTTGTTCCATAGCCCTGTTGGCTGTAGTGGCTTTCAGTGGTGCTACACACGATATTGCTACTGATGGTGTTTATATGACTGAGCTCAGTAAGCCGGATCAGGCTAAATATATCGGTTGGCAGGGTGCTTTTTATAATATAGCCAAGATTGTAGCTTCCGGTGGATTGGTTTACCTGGCCGGATGGTTAGTGAAACACTTTGGAGGGGTGGAAGGAGCTTCCGGAGAAGTGATGTATGAAGCCAACATACATGCCTGGATGATTGTCATGTTCATTATGGCGGCTGTGATGATATTGTTAGGACTCTATCATACCCGGATGCTTCCTTCCGGTGGAGCTGCTGTTACCGAAGCGACCTCATTTGCTGAAACGTTTAATAAACTGGTAGAAGTCATCCTTGATTTCTTTAAGAAGAAGCATATCTGGTATTACATCGCTTTTATTATTCTCTATCGTTTTGCTGAGGGATTTGTGATGAAGATTGTACCGTTGTTTCTGAAAGCAGGTAGAGAGATAGGTGGATTAGGATTAAGCGAACAGGAGATTGGCATTTATTATGGCACATATGGAGCAGCAGCTTTTGTATTAGGGTCTTTACTGGCCGGTTACTATATTTCGCACCGTGGTTTGAAGAGAACACTGTTTTCTCTTTGTTGCATCTTCAACCTGCCTTTTATGGCTTATACGTTGCTGGCTATTTATCAACCTACCAATGGAATGCTGATAGGTGGTGCTATTGTATTAGAATATTTTGGATATGGGTTTGGATTTGTGGGGCTCACCTTGTTTATGATGCAACAAGTGGCTCCCGGAAAACATCAAATGGCCCACTATGCTTTTGCTTCCGGCATTATGAATCTGGGAGTGATGCTTCCGGGAATGGTCAGCGGGTTTGTCAGTGACTGGTTGGGTTACCGTGATTTCTTTATTTTTATCCTGTTTGCTACTATTCCGGCTTTCCTGATTACCTATTTTGTACCGTTTACATATCCGGACGCCAAGAAATAAGTAAATGTTCTAAATTATATGATATTATTATTGAAACGCAGAAACTCATAGATTCACGCAAAGTATATCATCGCTCAAGTATAGCGCAGCCATTTAATCTGCGAAAATCTGCGATCATCTGCGTTTCAATAAAAAGCTGTCATAGTATGAACTAAATTTAAACATTAATATATTTATAAAGAAGAGTATGAACGAGAAAATTAATATGCCCTGGGAAGAACGTCCCGCTGGTTGCACAGATACCATGTGGCGTTATTCAAAAAATCCTGTTATCGGACGTTATCACATTCCGTCATCAAACAGTATTTTTAATAGTGCCGTAGTGCCGTTTGAAGATGGATTTGCCGGAGTATTCCGTTGTGACAACAAGGCAGTGCAAATGAATATCTTTGCCGGTTTCAGTAAGGACGGCATCAATTGGGATATCAATCACGAACCTATAAAGTTCAAGGCAGGCAATACGGATATGATTGAGTCGGAGTATAAATATGATCCGCGTGTAACTTGGATTGAGGATCGTTACTGGATTACCTGGTGCAACGGCTATCATGGTCCTACTATCGGCATTGCATATACGTTTGACTTCAAAGAGTTTTTCCAGTGCGAGAATGCTTTCCTTCCATTCAATCGCAACGGGGTACTTTTCCCGCAGAAGATAAATGGAAAATACGCCATGTTGAGTCGTCCCAGCGATAATGGACATACTCCGTTCGGTGATATCTATATCAGCTATAGCCCGGATATGAAATATTGGGGAGAACATCGCAATGTGATGAAAGTGACTCCATTTCCTGAAAGTGCCTGGCAGTGTACAAAGATCGGTGCAGGTTCGGTTCCTTTCCTGGTTGATGAAGGCTGGCTGATGTTTTATCATGGAGTAATTACCACCTGCAATGGTTTCCGTTATTCCATGGGAGCGGCTATCTTGGATAAAGATAATCCGGATAAAGTGCTATACCGTACCCGTGATTATCTGCTTGCACCTGCTGCACCTTATGAATTACAGGGCGATGTACCTAATGTTGTATTCCCTTGTGCAGCATTGCAGGATGGCGAGAGAGTTGCCGTATACTACGGAGCAGCCGATACTGTAACGGGACTTGCTTTTGGCTATATTTCCGAAATCATTGAATTTATAAAAAGAACAAACATTGGATGATTTACGATTGATGTTAGAGTAGAAGTTAGAGTTAGAGAGAATATAATAGAGAGAGTTCCTTCAATCGTAAATCGTAAATTGTCTAATCGTCAATCTTTCTTGATCCTTTCAACTTTCAATTAAATACATGAAACGACTTTTATTGACTTACACATTGGCTGTCTTTCTGCTTCCGGCTTTTGCCGGAGGTGGAGAGAAGCTTTCCCCTGTTGATTATGTGAATCCTTTTATTGGTACCACCAACTTTGGTACAACAAATCCCGGAGCGGTTTGTCCGAATGGGATGATGTCTGTTGTACCTTTCAATGTGATGGGTTCCGCCGATAACAAGTATGATAAAGACGCCCGTTGGTGGTCTACTCCTTATGAGTATCATAACTGTTTTTTTACCGGATACTCCCATGTAAATTTGAGTGGAGTGGGTTGTCCGGAGTTGGGCTCTCTTTTGTTAATGCCTACCACAGGAGAGTTGAATGTGGATTACAAGGAATATGGAAGCCGTTATAAAGACGAGCAGGCTTCGCCGGGTTACTACACAAATTATCTGACTAAATACAATGTGAAGACTGAAGTAACTGCCACCCCCCGTACGGGCGTTACCCGTTTTACATTTCCGGAAGGAAAGAGTCATATATTACTCAATTTGGGTGAAGGGCTTACCAACGAATCGGGTGCCATGCTTCGCCGGGTGAACGCCCAGGAGATAGAAGGAGTTAAACTCTTAGGCACTTTCTGTTATAATCCTCAGGCGGTATTTCCTATCTATTTTGTGATGCGTGTCAACAAACTCCCTTCGCAAACAGGGTATTGGAAGAAACAGCGTCCGATGACCGGTGTTGAAGCCGAGTGGGATCCGGATAATGGTAAATATAAACTTTATACCAAATATGGAAAAGAGATCGCCGGAGATGATATCGGTGCCTTTTTTTCATTCGACACCGAAGACGGTGAACAGGTAGAAGTAGAAATGGGTGTTTCCTTTGTAAGTATAGAAAACGCCCGTCTCAATCTGAACAAGGAGCAGGAAGGCCGGGATTTTGAGAAAGTACATGCAGAAGCCCGTGCTCGCTGGAATGATGATTTATCCCGTATTCTTGTAGAGGGAGGGACAGAAGATCAGAAAACCGTTTTCTATACAGCCATGTATCATTTGCTGATTCATCCCAATGTTTTGCAGGATGTCAACGGAGAATATCCGGCTATGGAAAGCGATAAAATAATGACTGCCAGTGGCAATCGTTACACGGTATTCTCTTTGTGGGATACGTATCGGAATGTGCATCAGTTGCTTACGCTGGTTTATCCGGAGCGGCAGATAGACATGGTACGTACCATGCTTGATATGTATCGTGAACACGGCTGGCTTCCGAAATGGGAGTTGTATGGTCGTGAGACGCTGACAATGGAGGGAGATCCCAGTATTCCTGTGATTGTAGATACCTGGATGAAAGGTTTACGCGATTTTGACATTAATCTGGCTTATGAAGCCATGTACAAATCGGCCACTCTGCCCGGTGCTGAGAATCTGATGCGTCCGGACAATGACGATTATATGTCTAAAGGTTATGTGCCTCTGCGCGAACAGTATGATAATTCGGTTTCTCATGCATTGGAGTATTACATAGCAGACTTCGCTCTTTCCCGGCTTGCCGGTGCTTTGGGAAAGAAAGAGGATGCCAAACTGTTCTACAATCGCTCATTAGGATATAAACATTATTACAGTAAAGAGTTTGGCACGCTTCGTCCCATACTTTCTGACGGAACTTTTTATTCTCCCTTCAATCCGAAAGAAGGTGAAAACTTTGAACCCAGTCCCGGATTTCATGAAGGTAATTCGTGGAATTATACATTCTATGTGCCCCATGATGTATATGGACTGGCGCGGTTGATGGGAGGGAAGAAGTCTTTCATCAACAAACTGCAGATGATATTTGATGAAGGTCTTTATGATCCTGCCAATGAACCCGATATTGCCTATCCTTATTTATTCTCTTATTTTAAAGGAGAAGAATGGCGCACGCAGAAGGAGACACAACGTTTATTGGCTAAGTATTTTACTACTCAGCCGGACGGTATTCCCGGGAATGATGATACGGGAACGATGTCTGCCTGGGCCATCTTTAATATGATAGGTTTCTACCCGGATTGCCCGGGATTGCCGGAATATACTCTTACCACTCCTGTTTTTGATAAAGTGACCATCCGGCTTGATCCGAAATGGTACAAAGAACGTGAGCTTGTGATAGAGTCTACCCGTCAGAAACCCGATGCTTTGTATATTCATAATGTAAAAATAGGTGGTAAAAAGATAAACCGCTTCCGTATCACTCATGAGGAGTTGGTACACGGCGGGTTGTTAGAGTTTTCTATCAGGTAAATGTTTTTCCCCAATTAGTTTAGTAATGAAGGTAAAAAGGAGAGACTGTCCAGACATTGTTTGTTAGGGCAGTCTTGTTTTTATTAGCACTTTTGTTTTCTCAATTGTATTATTAGTACGAACCGGGGGCACCACCACAGAGGACACAGAGAACACTGAGTTTTAAATTTCTGATGAAACGCGGATGATCGCAGATTAAAAGCTGTAGTTCTTTATTTTAGATTAATTTTTCTTTGAGAAGCTCTGTATCCACTGTGTACTTTGTGGTGAAATACATTCACATTATTAGTACGAGTATTTATTTATTATATTTGATAGTATGAAAAAAGGATTTGTTTCATGTTTATTGTTTATGTGTCTTGGGATGGCAGGATGTCGGCAGAAGGATGTTGAGATACGGATCATTCCGCAACCACAATCGGTTGAAACTACTTCCGGAACTTACCGGTTACAAAAACAAGCTACGTTTACTTCTAATCTGCCGGAGACAGAGGGAAAAGAGTTTGCAGAATATGTGCAGGCTTCTCCTTTGGGTTTACAATTGAGTACAGAAGAGTCCGAAAAAGCGGCTGTTCAGTTTGTGATAATTGCTCCCGGCAACGAACATGATTCGACAGAGAGCTACCAGTTAGAAATAACTTCAAAAGGTATTGTTGTGTCTGCTCCTTCCGGTGCCGGGCTGTTTTATGGCTTTCAAACATTGTTGCAATTGGCAGATGCCGATACAGACGGTACCTATACCTTGCCATTGGTTGATATCAAAGATACTCCTCGTTTTGCTTACAGAGGTTTGCACCAGGACGTATCCCGTCATTTCCGAACCAAAGAATTTATAAAGAAACAGTTGGATGCCATGGCACGCTATAAGCTGAACACCCTTCATTGGCATCTGACAGATGGTGCTGGCTGGCGTCTGGAAATTAAACGCTATCCGGAACTGACGGAGCAGGCAGCTTATCGTCCTTATCCTAACTGGAAAGCATGGTGGAAGGGGGGCCGTAAGTACTGTACAAAAGACGCTCCGGGCGCAGACGGAGGATATTATACGCAAGATGATGCACGGGAGATTGTGGAATATGCTCGGCAACGTCATATCACCGTTATTCCCGAGATAGAAATGCCGGGACACTCGGAAGAAGTGTTAGCTGTTTTTCCTCAGTTGTCTTGTTCCGGCAAATCCTATGTAAATTCGGAATTCTGTATCGGCAATGAGGACACCTTTACTTTTCTGCAAAATGTATTGTTGGAGGTGATGGATATCTTTCCTTCTGAATATATTCATGTGGGCGGTGATGAGGCGAATATGGAAAGCTGGAAAAAGTGTCCTTTGTGCCAGAAGAGAATGAAGGCGGAGGGATTGTCTGATGTGAAAGAACTGCAAAGCTATCTCATTCATCGAATGGAGAAATTCCTCAATGACCACAACCGTCAGTTATTGGGATGGGATGAAATCTTGGAAGGTGGACTGGCTCCCCGTGCCACTGTGATGTCATGGCGTGGAGAAGAGGGAGGAATTACTGCTGCCCGTGCAGCGCACGATGTGATAATGACTCCGGGAGAGTTTTGTTATCTGGACGCTTATCAGGATGACCCGACCAGTCAGCCCGAAGCTATCGGAGGCTATCTGACTTTGGAGAAGGTATACTCTTACAATCCTGTACCTAAAGTACTGACAAAGCAGGAGGCCGCTTATATAAAGGGGGTACAGGCAAACGTATGGGCGGAATATATATCTACTCCCGAACATATGGAATACATGATTTATCCCCGCTTGCTGGCATTGGCAGAAGTAGCATGGACACAGCCGGAACAGAAAAATTGGGAACACTTCCGGCAGTCTGCCCTGAAAGAAGTTAGCTGGTTGCAGGCTCACGGATATCATCCTTTCGATCTGAGTAAAGAAGTAGGAGAGCGTCCGCAGGCGGCCACACGCATTGAACACTTAGGGCTGATGAAACCGATTCATTACACAACTCCGTATGCACCTCAATATACAGCCGGAGGTGATTCGGCACTGGTAGACGGGGTTCGCGGCGGATGGACGTATGGAGATAAGCGCTGGCAGGGTTTCCTGAATACGGATATGGATGTTACGATTGATCTGGAGAAGGTGACGAAAATTACTTCGGTAGCTGCCGAGTTTATGCAACTGTCCGGCCCTTATGTATGGTTACCGCGTGAGGTGATTATTTCTGTTTCTGATGACGGAAAGTCATTTACAGAAGTGCAACGTCTATCTACCGATGTTCCCACTACGGAAGGCCGGTTGGTTTTCCGGACTTATCAATGGGAAGGAAAGGCGTCAGCCCGTTACGTTCGTTACCGGGCTTTATCCAATGGGATAGAGGGGGGATGGCTTTTCACGGATGAAATTGTGATTAAATAGGGATAGCTGAATGTATATATTTGACAAACAATAGGGTTGTTACCTTATTGTCATACAATAAAAAAGAGCCACAATAACCGTAAATTGTGGCTCTCTCGATTTAGAAACAGTTTTGTTTAAAAAGGAAATCAAAACTTGCTGTGGGGGGACTTATTTGTTGTTATAAGCTGTCAGCATCCAAACCATTTTCTCTTGTTCTTTCAGGTAATCGCTCATCAAAGCTACTGTAACTTCGTCACCGGCTTGTGAAGCGATGGACAACAGTTTGCGTTCTTCGCCGATCAGATGGCTGTAAGTTTCCAGAATATTTTCTAAAGCTTTCTCGCCATTGCTCACCCGGTCTACTTCGTTGATGTTGGACATCTTGAGGTAATCACTGAATTTATTGGCAGGAGTTCCGCCCAGCATCAGGATACGTTCGGCTATTTCGTCAACTTTCTCGGCTGCATCGTTATAGAGATCTTCGAACTTGCTGTGGAGCACAAAGAAATCATGTCCTTTAATATTCCAGTGGAAACCGCGAAGGTTGGTGTAATATACCTGGAAATCTGCCAGTAATTGTTGCAAAGATGCTACTACGTTGTTCACTCCCGATTCGTTCAACTTGATGTAATCTAATGTTTTCATAACTTGTTTTATTTAATTTGTTTATACTATTTTTCTTTTTCGTATTGCAAAGATAAGGCGAAAATGTATGCGTGTCAAACTGATAATTTCTATCTTTGCATAGACAGAATCTATAACCTATAAAACTTTGATAGATGACAATACAACAGTTGGAGTATATACTTGCCGTAGACCAGTTCAGGCATTTTGCCAAGGCAGCAGAATACTGCCGGGTGACGCAACCTACTTTGAGCGCCATGATTCAGAAACTCGAAGATGAGTTAGGAGTTAAGCTCTTCGACCGTGCAATGCAGCCGGTATGCCCCACACGGGTGGGAGAGAAGGTGATTGCTCAGGCCCGTGCCGTACTTGCCCAGGCTTCCCAGGTGAAAGAGATTATCAGTGAAGAGAAACGTTCGCTGTCCGGTACTTTCCGTTTGGCGGTATTACCTACTATTGCTCCTTATCTGTTGCCACGTTTTTTTCCGCAACTGATGGAAAAGTATCCGGAACTGGATGTACGGGTGACGGAGATGAAAACGAAAGATATCCGCCAGGCATTACGCGACGGAGAAATTGATGCTGCTATTTTAGCAAGTCTGCTCGAAGATGCTGCGTTGTCAGAAGAGATTCTTTTCTATGAACAGTTTTATGGATATGTATCCCGCAAGGAGCCGTTGTTCAAGCATGATGTGATTCGTACGTCCGATATTACGGGAGAGCGGTTATGGTTGCTCGATGAAGGGCATTGCTTCCGCGATCAGCTGGTGCGTTTCTGCCAGATGGAAGCTGTGAAACTCCATCAGATGGCATATCACCTGGGAAGTATGGAGACATTTATGCGTATGGTAGAGAGCGGGAAAGGAATTACATTCGTCCCGGAACTGGCAGTGTCTCAACTCTCCAATGAACAAAAAGAGTTGGTGCGTCCGTTTGCCATTCCCCGTCCTACAAGACCCATTGTGCTGACCACCAATAAAGACTTTATCCGTGATAGCTTGCTTTCTGTACTGAAAGATGAGATACGTGCAGCTGTGCCTAAGGAGATGCTTAGTTTGCAGGCTGTACAGTGCTTGGTTTAATGGACAGTGGACAATTGACCGTGGGCGGTGTAACTAAACGGAAGTACCTATATAAACGGCATCATTACCCTTATCCGGTGTTGTATTTTGTCCTTCTCAGAAAGGAACGCTCTTTTCCCCGGTGCACAGTCTTGTTTTACATGTACATGTAAAGCTGCATAAGATGTACATGTCGTACTGTCCCACATGCACATGTCGTACTGCTTTACATGTACATCTAAAACAATGTTACACACCGAGGCTTCATACGTTACTCTACGAGATAGAGCTTTATCGATACCGGAGAAAGAGATAGATGGTAATGGCAGACTGCACTTAGCACAAAACTGAATAGCTTTAGTCCAAATGATAAGATAAAAAAAGAACGATGACAATCATGGGAAGTTGTCATCGTTCGTCACATTTTATTATATCAGAATTAGTAGTTCGTTTTAGCCGTGTATGCAGAAATATTTAGTTGTTGTGCAGTAGGTATTTGACTGCTGCTTTTGGATTCTTTGAAATCCATCTTTATAAACTGTATATTGTCGTATATCGTCTTTACACGAACTTTCAGTCCTTGGGCTGTTTTCATCTCTTCGGCTACTTTATCGAGATTGAAGGAGACGATGCCTTCACCCAAGCTACCGCCATTATCATCAAATGCATTGTGGCGGAATTCTAAATTGATGTAACCCTCTTCGTCCACAAGTTCCGTGTCTTCGTTGTGAACCAGATTGAGCATGTGTTTCTTGTTGGGGTTCCGTGTACCGTAATACTGGAATTCCATTGTAAGATATCCCTGTGCAATCCAATGGTAAGTGACGTTTATCTTATTATCACCGATGCTATCTGCTGTAGCTTTCGTAAGCGGGATGATATCTTTGGTCAGGATAGAGTCCATTTGTACTACTTGAATGTTATAATCATATCCCGGAACTTGCTCTTCGAGCTGGTGAAACCATACAAATACACGCTTTCCATCTACAATCGGATAGTTGCGAACTGCAGAGTCATCACCCGGATACATCTTTCTGCCACTATCCAGACCAAAATAATAACTGTCGGCATCAGTAGCTTTGAGGGTGGCAATGGTCAAATCAGAATAGCTTGGTCCGTCATCGTCCAGACATGACTGGAGGAAAGGAGTAAGGACCAGAATCATTGTTGCTGCAATAAAATTTAATTTCTTCATAAGTTTGTTTGGTTTTCTTTTTACAGTTACACTTAATTAATGGCTATCATCGCCCGGCGTACCTCCCCATGTGGGAGGCACACTGTATGAAAAATGCAGGATATAAAAGAATATTGCACGACAGACTGTTAAAGAAATAAAAGCAATAAAAGACTTGCTCTCTCTATGCAGTATTTCTATCTTTGCTGCATTTATAAGATAAACACGTGTTAAAGAGAATGGAAGAACAGGAGCTGACAGAGCTATGCAGGCAGGGAAACAACCGTGCCCGCAAAGAACTTTATGAGCAGTATTCAGGGAGGATGCTTGGCATCTGTCTCCGGTATGCCGGAGATAGGGACACAGCACAAGACCTGGTACATGACGGTTTCCTGAAAATCTTTGCTTCTTTTGATAAGTTCACCTGGCGGGGCGAAGGTTCTCTCAGAGCATGGATGGAGCGTGTAATGGTAAATGTGGCATTACAGTATTTGCGTAAAAATGATGTGATGAATCAGGCAATGGCGCTTGATGAAGCCCCCGAAACTTATGAAGAGCCGGATATTGCGGCAGTGGAGGCTATACCGTAAAAAGTACTGATGCAGTTTATTGAAGAGTTACCCGCAGGCTATCGTACCGTGTTCAACTTATACACGTTTGAAGATAAGTCGCATAAAGAGATTGCTCAGTTACTGGGTATAAATGAAAAGTCCTCGGCTTCGCAGTTGTTTCGTGCAAAGAGTGTATTGGCCAGGAGAGTGAAAGAATGGTTAATGGTGAATGACAGATGAAAGATGAGAAGATGAAAGATAAAGAAATGTGGATGGACAAGCTGAAGGAGAAGTTGCAGGACTACTCCGAGCCTATGCCCGCTTCCGGTTGGGAACAACTGGAGAAGGAATTGGTGCCGCCTGTTGAAAAGCGGATACTGTATCCTTATCGCAAATGGGTAGCAACAGCAGCGGCGGTATTGCTGGTGGCTGCTACATCCTTGAGCATCTACTTCCTGAATACTCCTACTGCTGAAGAGATTCGTCGTACAGCTACCCCGATGTTGGCTGCTGATCCGGATATATTGCCTCAAACGGATGCGCCCGATGTACAGGTGGCGAAAGTAGAGCCGGCACGTGCTATCCGTCCGATAGTTGCACAAGCGAAGAAAATAGCGGAGAGACAGGGAACCGAACCCTCGGTACCTGTTGAGGCTGTTCGTGAAATAGCCGATGGAAAGGAGGCTGTGCAGCAGATAGTCAACGAGAAAGAGGAAATTGAAAAAAAAGAACCGGTAGTAGCGAAAGAAGAATCACCTGTGGTGAAATCACATAAAAGATCCGGACAGGATAAACTGCATATCCCGGTAGAAAAGCCGGAATCTAATAAAGGACGTTGGTCACTTGGTGCAGCGGTAGGCAACGCAGGAGGAGTCTCTCTTACAGGCAATGACCTGGCGGGTGGTGGTATACCTAATGAACAACGGCTCAACCTGGTATCCAATGCCGCTGAGGGAGAGATTATTCGCATCCCCGACAATCAAATGGTGGTATTTAAAGAAGGGGTACCTTACCTGAAACGTATGGATGAAATTGTGGACATCAAACATCATCAGCCTATCTCTTTTGGTTTGTCGGTACGTAAGGGGTTGACAAAAGGGTTTTCGGTGGAAACCGGGTTGACGTATACATTACTTTCTTCGGATGTCGAGATGAGTGGCGGTAATGCCATGATCGATCAGAAATTGCATTATATAGGTATTCCTGTCCGGGCTAACTGGAACTTTTTCGATAAGGACCGTTTCACATTGTATGTGGCTGCCGGCGGAATGATAGAGAAGTGCGTATATGGAAAATTAGGGAGTGAAAAGCAAACAGTGAAGCCGGTGCAGCTTTCGGTAGCCGGTGCAGTGGGCGCACAATTCAATGCGACAAAGCATGTGGGTATTTACGTGGAACCCGGAGTGGCATATTTCTTCGATGATGGTTCCAATGTGCAAACCATTCGTAAGGAAACGCCGTGTAACTTCAATATACAGGCAGGTATTCGCTTCACCTATTAAAATTGTATTAAATAATGAAACGGAGGCTTTTTAAAAGTCCCCGTTTTTTTTTGTGAATTACACCGCTTGGCGTACTTCCCCGTGCGGGAAGCACCTAATTTATTTGTACTGTTTTGAAGTATTTTTTGAACAGGTTGGCAGCCTGTTCGATTTGTTCCGGTGTATTTTCTTTTATTCCTTTTAGCAGATACTCTTGTTTCATTGCCTCATATTTGTGTACACCTAATGTGTGATAGGGGAGTATTTCTACTTTTTGGATCATCTGGTAACTACCCAGTTGTTGTCCCATTGCACGGATATCTTCTTCAAAATCACTGTATCCCGGCACCAACACATAGCGTAACCAAAAGGGACGTTTATGCTCTTCCAGCCAGGCAGCTGTATGTAGCGTTTGTTCATTACTTCGTCCGGTAAGCTTTTGGTGATGTGGAAGATTGAATTCTTTAATATCCAGCAAAACGAGGTCTGTCAGTTTCAAAAGTTTCTCTACATGTTCGTTCCATAATCCGCCGTTGCTGTCGAGACAGATATGGATACCCTCTTCTTTCAATCGGTGAAACAGGGGTAACAGCGCTTCTGCTTGTAGCGTTGGTTCACCTCCGGAGAAAGTAATCCCTCCACGCTTTCCGAAAAAAGGTTTCTGATTGATAGCCATGCGGACAATTTCTTCCGGGTCAGTGGCTGTTCCGCCTTTTACAGCAATTGTATCCGGATTGGCACAATAAAGACAACGGAAATTACAGCCTTGAAGAAAAACAACGAGCCGTAGTCCCGGCCCGTCGAATGTTCCCATACTTTCATAAGAATGAACTTTGATTAATTGAAAATTGAAAGTTGAAAATTGAAAATTCATAGTTATTTATTGAGTGATGCTTTGGTTGACTTGACAATGCTGGCTAATAGCTTTATTAATTCGCTACAATCGTTTCTTATAGAGTCGTAAGAGTCTATTGAAATATAATCGCTGTCTTTGAGCAACATAAGCCAATATTCGGTCTCGTTTGCTTCTTTTAAAGCAATATTCATTTTATTGAGGAAATCTGCTTTACTTTGGGCATGTTCAGCCTCCCGGCATAAAGCTCCTATTGCAGTGCCACTTCTTAATAATTGTTTGGATAAAATAAATTCCCTTTTTTGCTCAGACAAAAACTTATAAGCTTTTATGATCCTAAGTGCAAATGAGTACGATTTATCTCCTATAATATTTATTGGCATAACTATTCATTTTCAATTTTCAATTTTCAACTTTCAATTAAAAACGTTCATGGAACGAACGGCTCAAAACCTCCAGTTGATGTTCGCGGCTCAGCTTGATGAAGTTCACTGCATAACCTGATACACGAATAGTCAGTTGCGGATATTTCTCCGGATGCTCCATGGCATCTTCAAGCATTTCGCGGTTCAATACATTGACATTCAGGTGGTGTGCACCTTTGGTGAAATAACCATCCATCATTGTTATCAGGTTCTCTATACGATCTTCGGCAGAAGCTCCGAGTGATTTCGGTACGATGGAGAATGTATTACTGATACCATCCTGAGAGTCACGATAGCGTAACTTTGCAACAGAACTGAGGGAGGCGATAGCACCATTCTTGTCGCGTCCGTGCATCGGGTTGGCTCCCGGAGCAAAGGCAATACCTTTGGCACGTCCGTCCGGAGTGGCACCTGTCTTTTTACCGTACATCACATTGGAAGTGATTGTCAGCAATGAAAGGGTAGGACGGGCATTCTTGTAAACCGGCAGCTTTTTCAGCTCTTCGCTAAAGTAGTAAACGAGGTCTACACCTAAGTGGTCTACTTTATCGTTGTCATTACCGAAGCAAGGGAATTCGCCGTTGATATCAAAACCTTCTGTCAGGCCGATGTCATTTCGGCGGGCTGTTACCGTTGCATATTTAATGGCAGACAGAGAGTCGATTGCAATAGAAAGTCCGGCTACGCCATATGCCAGATTGATACGGGGATTGGTATCAATAAGTGCCATCTGTGCCTTCTCGTAGTAATACTTATCGTGCATGTAGTGAATGATATTCATTGCATCATTGTACACGCGGGCTATTTCAGTCAGTACCTTTTTGTAGTTGGCCATTACTTCTTCGAACTTCAGTACATCACTTGTCAGCACCGGGATGTCTTTCACCATAACAGTACCTGTGTTTTCGCAACGTCCGCCATTAATAGCAAGCAACAGAGCCTTTGCCAGGTTGGCGCGTGCACCGAAGAATTGTATCTGCTTTCCTATCTCCTGATAAGATACACAGCAGGCAATACCATAGTCATCCGACTGGCGTACTTCACGCATCAGGTCATCATTTTCATACTGTACAGAAGAGGTGTCGATAGAAACTTTAGCACAGAACTCCTTGAAACCTTCCGGTAGATCGGGGCTCCACAATACAGTCATATTAGGTTCCGGAGATGCTCCCAGGTTGTATAGTGTTTGCAAGAAACGGAAAGAAGTCTTAGTCACCTTTGTACGTCCGTCGTTGAAACGTCCACCGATAGACTCGGTCACCCAGGTTGGGTCTCCGGCAAAGATATCGTTATAAGATTGCATGCGCAAGTGGCGTACCATACGCAGTTTGATAACAAACTGGTCAATCAGTTCCTGTGCAAATGTCTCGTTGATATTGCCATGAGCCAGATCGTATTCAATATAAATATCAAGGAAAGACGATACGTTACCCAGTGACATCGCAGCTCCATCTTGCTCTTTTACAGCAGCTAAATAAGCCATATATACCCACTGAACAGCTTCCTGTGCGTTGTATGCCGGGCGGCTGAGGTCCAGTCCGTAGTATTCACCCATCGTTTTCATTTCCTTCAATGCCTTGATCTGTTCTGCCACCTCTTCGCGAAGCCGGATACGTGCTTCGGTCATGGGACCGGTCAATCCTTCCAGATCTTCAAGCTTGGCTTTAATCAGACGGTTGATGCCGTAAAGAGCCAGACGACGATAGTCACCAATGATACGTCCACGGGCATAATTATCGGGAAGTCCGGTAAGGAATCCCAATGAACGGAATGAACGGATCTCTTCGGTATATACATCAAATACTCCGTCGTTGTGAGTCTTGCGATAATGAGTAAATATATCTTTTACGCGTTCGTCTACCTCTACACCATTCTCATGGCAGGCTTTTGCTACTACATTGATACCACCGAACGGCTTGATGGCGCGTCTCAACAGTTCATCTGTCTGTAATCCGACGATAAGCTCGTTTTCTTTATCAATGTATCCGGCTTTATGAGAGGAGATGGTTGAAACGGTCTGGTAGTCAAGAGAGCGCACACCATTGTTGGCTCTTTCTTCTTCAAGTGCTTTGAGGCAACAGTTCCACACTGCCTTTGTACGTTCTGTAGGTCCTTGCAGGAAGGATGCATCTCCATAATAAGGAGTAATGTTATTACTGACGAAATCTCTTACGTTGATTTCTTTGCTCCAAAGTCCGTCATTAAAGGTTTTATTCAATTCCATACTTAAATATTAGTTAGTGGTTGGGTTATCCATTCTTCTTTAGAGCACGCAAAGTTACAAGCATTTTTTCATATTATAAGTATAAATATCCTCTATTTTGTGTTTAATAGCATAAAATACCTATAAATAAGGAGAGAAAATAAAAAGACTTATTCTTTTTTTTATAAAATCGTTTGGAGGTTTAAAATCTCTTTGTATCTTTGCACCGCTTTTAACAACAAGCACCTTTATACGAGTCTTGGTAGGCTGATAATGTAAGCCATAGTAGCGGAATAAAAAGGATATTTTGGAGAGGTGGCAGAGTGGTCGATTGCGGCGGTCTTGAAAACCGTTGTACTGCGAGGTACCCGGGGTTCGAATCCCTGTCTCTCCGCAATAAAC